>Ga0209589_1002470_pt1 | contig 32103 bp, 17 predicted proteins | sample CowpeawhiteBW_FD_187525 | JGI IMG/M metagenome (GOLD analysis project Ga0209589, IMG submission 187525) | Root nodule microbial communities of legume samples collected from California USA - Cow pea white BW (SPAdes) (version 2) | ecosystem: Host-associated > Plants > Roots > Nodule | place: USA...
GTTCAAGTGAGCTCAACCTCCGTCTCCCGTTCACGTAAGTTAGTTCTCGAACCTAGCCTTTCTAAGTTGTTTTCGTGGTTTATGTCGGGACTCACTGTGTGAATCCAATCTCCTTTGTCGTGCCACTATTTCAGTTCATAGATTTATCCTTGGCGCTACTGGTTTCGCTGGCTTAAGAGTCGAAGTCCAATATTAACCCTTTTCCAGGTAAGGGAAGCTAGAGTTTCACGTTATTTCTATTTTATGTGATTAATGTTTTGTGAAATATGAGAAAAGATTGGGGGATTTTGGTATATTTTTGAGTTAGGGGTTCAAATATTCATGAAACTATGATGTTTGACGTCATTTCTCGTATTCTAATGCGTCGCACAGTCGCTGGGCGAGTTCCTTGGCTCGCTGGGCGACTGTGTGTTTTTCTGATATGCATAATTTTAGTAAAATTGACTTTCCCGACTCATTAACCGTTGGATTGAGCTCAAATTTTGACATGTGGTTCATAACATGCTATTTTATGGTTTGACCGGTTGGATCGTCGATTATATTGTGTAGCTCAAGAAATGTGTCACGCATTACTGCAATAATTTTGGTTTTGTGATAATAAATTTACTTAGGAATTTTGGTGTAAGAATTATGGTTGTGTGTTATGCTTGATTGTATGGAATTGCAAGTACTTAAATGTTGGCACTCATTTATTTGGGATGAATACTATTTTGTGATATATGTATGTCTTGGTATGCATTTATAAAGTATGAGATGAATGAATCTGCATGAGTGATGTGATTCATGGATTGTGAATGATGAACTTGGATAAATCTTGGCATGCGATTTCATTGAAATGGTTGGTTATATATATGTGGTCATGAATTCGGTGTGAACAATAATGTTACATTGATGGCATGGTATTGGTATGAGGTGAAGTTCTATACCCCCGAATTGGGAAGAATGGGATGGTATGAAATCAACATGGAATATGAATGAGGATGGGTTGCAAAGGATGGCGTGAGGTGTTAAATGCATGATCAATATTATTTGTTTGTTTGGAATGTGATTGGTATGTTTTTAGTACGTAAATCCACGAGTCTCTAGGTGAGACTTCCTGGTCGTGCATTAGTGGTCGGGACGTAATTCCATGGCCCTTGTTAGTGGGTGTCCATGGTAGTGCCCCATCTATATAACTTGGTAAGGATTCAAGGTAAGGATTGCATCCTGACACTCTAAGGAGTCAGTTAGTCTCACTTAGAGCGGACTGACTCCTGTGGTGAGAGTAGCAAGAGGCCTAAAACTCATCAAGGGCTAACCTTGTGTGTGAGGGAATTGATTCATTGTAACACTTGTAACACATAGCTCGGGGGTGAGCAGAGGTATCCACCATAAGTGCAAGCATCCGCTGAATTCGACCAGGTTATATGTATCCGAATGAGTCGAGTTTTAGTGTATTGTTTGGAGGGTCTTAACATGCTTGTGTGGTGTAAGTGAAATGGACTGTGAATATGTATCTGATTTCTTTGATGAACTGGTTTTGGCTCTAGCTTACCCTTTGCTTGTTTATTTGCTATGTATGTTATTCTTCTACTCTTGCGATGATCATCAATTTATTGATGGGAGCAGATGCGAGAGGCATTCGTGGTCAGCAGAGGAGAGATGACCCCGCTGCATAGTCTTTAGGCTGGACTTCATGTTTTTTTTTGGGTTTTGTTAGGGCTAAAGCCCATGTATTGCTTGACTCCTTAATACTCGATTTCCTCCTGTTAGACTTTTATCCAGTTTTCTTTGGCATCGTGGTGTGCCTAGAATTGCAAGGGTTGTGTCTGAAACCGCAGAACTGCGCTATTGTACTATCTGTGTGTGACGTTTCTTTTAATTTTGCTTAATAATTAAATGGGACGTTATAATACTTTTCAATAATTTTCTTGTTATCATCTACAATGACTAAGGAAATGTCGCTACCATTGATGTAACTTAATTGTTACCATTTACAAATATCATATAAGATGTTAAGTTTAGAGACATGTGTGCAAGAGTAAAATAATTTAAGTAATTATAATATTAAAGAATATATAAATGCTATCAACACATAACACCTCAAAAATTATAATTAAACAATTTTAACTAAGATATATTAATTCTTAGCAACATTTGAAACAATATAATTTGTCACATTGAATGTCTTCTAAAATAATAATTAAACATGTTGAACCAAAGACTAATGTCTAATTCATTAGAAACCTATTGAAAATCCATTCTCATGTTTCTATGTCATCGTAGTTCATGCACCTATATTATGATGGATAAATTTGTTTAACTTCTCACCATTCGATGTTTTAATTTACTTATCAGACCATTAATGAAACATGTGATCTTTCATTTCCTTAATCAATTTTGTGCTTAAAACTACAACCTTTAGAGCCACAATAACATCTAAGTACCCTTCCCACAATTGAGGAATATTTTCTTGCTTAAGCAATCTTACAATGCTCGAGTAAAACAACTTCAAAGGGTATAACACTACAAAAATTTGTATTTATTAATGAAATTTTACCGATCAATTTTAGAATTTTATTAGTGAAAAATATTTTAGTTGGTAATGAAATTGTCAATAAAATCCATTATTAATTTAGAACTTTTATTGTTGACATATATTCTTGTCCGTAAAATTCATTGATAATTAGATGTTTTAGTAATCGATTAATGAATTTTGTTAATAAAATAAATATCAAATTTTTCACCATTTATTTTGAGCTTTGATCATTTTATGATAAAATCTATCAATAAAATTAATTATTAAAATGACAAATTTTGTGTCAAATCTGATCATATATGTTATTAAATTCATCAATAAAATCCATTATTAATTTAGAACTTTTATTATTGACATATATTCTCGTCCTTAAAATCCATTGATAATTAGATGTTTTAGTAATCGATTAATGAATTTTGTTAATAAAATAAATATCAAAATTTTCACCATTTATTTTGAGCTTTGATCATTTTATGATAAAATCTATCAATAAAATTAATTATTAAAATGACAAATTTTGTGCCAAATCTGATCATATATGTTATTAAATTCATCAGAGACATGTGAGAAGAATATAAAAAAAGAGAAGGAGGCAAAGTCAAACAAGGAGAAGGAAAAAATTTAAATATAGGAACAAAATTGGTTCAGAGAGGAAATACAATTTTAATCAATAGTTGAAAACGAAAAACATATTTAATTCTTTAAAATTTAAATTGTGATTATTATACATACTCTTCATATAATACTTCATATAATAGGAAATTAAATGATAAATCCAAATAAATATTTATAATAACATAAGAGTTTAAAATTAATTGAAGAATAAAAATACAATTAAAATAATATTTTTATTTAAAATTTAAATGTCTTTTGCTAAACTTTTTGAGACATTAATGTGAATACAATCATAATAATCATATAAAGGTTTAATTACTATTTTGATTTCTATATTTTGGGATTTGATTTGTTTTGATCCTAATATTTGATTTTGGTTCAATCTTTATTATGTCTTAAATCGATTCAATGTGGTCCCTTTTGTTAAATTGATGTTAATTAACATTGTTTAGAAAGTAAATACATGTTTGTCTAATAAAACGTTAGTTACTGATTTGGTCCCCAAATTCTTTTTTAGACATAACTGAGACCCTATATTGTTTAAATAGAGATAATGTGATCCCCTTTGTGAAATCAGCATTAACATCGTTAGGAGCTAACCATGTGTGACTCCAAACCCTCTCCTCCTTCTCTAACCCTTTTTTCTTTGGCAGCACAATTTCACTAAAATTGCCTCATTCAGATTTAAGATCAACTCCTTTAGATCCAAGATGACAAATCTATTTTTTTTTGTCTACTGCATCGTTGAAGATGGATATATGAACCCAGTTGTGGCTTTTGGACTCACTCCCAAGATCCATGGAGGATGACACTAACGAAAAAGGGACCACATTGCCTTCATGTAAAAATGCAGGAATTTAATTGAGTTATAAGAAAAATATAGGGATCAAATTACTAATTAAACCATTTATTCGACTAACACGTGGTAACCTTCCAAATGGAGTTAACGCCACTTTAACGAAAGAGACCATATGGAATCAATTTAACCAAAAATGGGATTTCATTGAAGGAAAAACAAAATATTGGAACCAAAATGAATTAAAGCCCGTCTTGTCAAATGGGTGGTCACCAAAGTCCCACATTGAGTAATATGAAGAAAGCAGCAGAAGAAAGCTATTATAAAAATGGATAGTTGATTTGAAAGTGGTCAACAACTCAGTAGGTCTCCAAGTTCTAGGGGACTTGGGTAGTTGTGTGTCATTGGAAGGTTTGCAATTTTCACCACAAAAATTATAAAATGATTTGTAGTTTTGTAAGATGTTTTCAAATTTTTCCAAAAAAATTGTATGAGAAGCTTTGCAAATTTTGTTAGAAAAATAGTATGAGAAGGTTTGCAATTTTTGTTAGAAAAATTGTACGAAGGTTTGTAGTTCTTTCTAGAAAAATGCATGTTGATTAAAGATATCAAAATGGGTTATAACTCGTGGGTCAACTGGGCCCACCACGGGTTCGGGCCGAGCTGGGTTGAAAACTTTTTTCAAATTTCAGTACGGGTTAATTTTTGACCCGGTCCACCAAGAATCCGGCTCACCAACCAACAGACAAAGGGCCACACAACTGTTCTATATTATGTTGGGTTTTGCATTTGAATCGGGTTGGGTTGTTTATAATGTGTTGTTACATAGTAATTTGTATTTTTGGTTTGTATTTACAATTTAACATCATTTTGGATTGTATTGAAGTTTATTCAAATTTTAGTTAGAATTATAATTTTTATTTTTGTGACCGAAGAAAAACATATATTTATTTTTTAATTAAGTGAGTCAATGAGCCAACTATTTTAACTCACCAACCCGTGGTGAGCCAGGTTGGGTTCAAAATTTTTTGACTTGCTAATAAGTGAGTCAGGATGGATTAGCTCACTAAACAGCCAACCCGTGGTGAGCCGGACTGGGTGGCCCATTTTTTACAAGTGTAATATTGAGTAATGGTAAGTGTCTAGTTTACTTATAATTGTTTATCATTTAGACATTTATCTTGTATGAAATTAATGTAAATCTTAGTAAAACAAACTCGTTTGCCTTAAATTATAGAATGAAGAATAAAGAAGTTAGGAAACATGAAATTTGATGTCTTTGTGATGTTTTTGCAGGAAAATTGAAGGAAATCAAGAATATGGCATTGAGCCTCAAAGTTGGCACTAAGTATCTAAGGCAGTTTGCTGAAGATTCAAATACAAGTCTTGTGACTAAGCAAAAATATTGGCACTGAGCCACACATGAAGAAACCTTCACTACAAAGCTAAACCTCGGAGAAAACCCACCTGGAGAGCAAAGCTCCATTACTGACCACCAAGCCAAAAGCTCAAGCATGGAGGAAACTCACCTAGGGAGCAAAGATCATGATTGACCAACATCTTGGGAGATAAAGTAGCACACTATTTTTCTATAAAAATAGAGTCTTGCTATGTTAGTTGTATGCTGAGTTGAAACTAATTTTATAATTCATTCCTAAAATTTTTAGAACATATTGTATTAAACTTAGAGAGAACCATGGGATGAGGACAATAACTCCTTGCGTTTTTATTATAACTCATTATGAGAAACTAAACTCTTTCTTGTTATGATTAAATGTAACTTCTCTAACTCTCTATAATGCTTTTGATTCAACATATGTTATGTTCTTGCTCGTCACTATCTATAATATATTTATTCATAATTCTAACTATTTTAAAAAATATTAAATATAATTTTTAATTGATTGATATATAGTTTTTTAGACTAATAATACAACATAATTCTTTCTCCCTTCTGAGTTGAACTTTAGCTTGAGTTATTTTTCTTGACATCATTTTCGTTGGACAAATCCTTAAGATGTGTATTGTAAGCCATGAAAAAACAACAAAGTCTAAGGAGCATAACGTTGAATAAGTATGGAATTTGTATGAATAATTTCAAATGAAAAGTATATGATGAGCGATAGATTCAAGAATTTAGTAATAATGATTCTGATTTAAATTTCAAAAGAAAAAGACAGTGTAAAAATACATAGAATTAAATATGCTTTTTTTAATTATTTTAAAAAAATGTTTAATTTATAAATTAAATATATAATTATTTTTTTCTACATTTTATAAAAATTATGTAATGTTTCTACATTTTTTAGATAATTTATGTAATTAACGATACAAGTTTAACTAGTGATAAAAAAATTCATGAATTATAATATAACTTTCAACATATCATTGGTAAGAAAATATAAGAAAAACAAATACGCATATATTTAATTTAAATTAAAACACAATTGGTTTAAAAATAAAAGATATATTTAACCGAGATAAAAATTAGGCAATTGAAAATAAAGTAGAATTATTACACCCTAGAAGAGAATGCTATATATGACACATCGACCTTTTTGCATTCAAACCTGACATGAACCTCACACATGTACTTTTCATGCTTAATAAGCACATATTCTAATCATATATCTTGTTAAAGATGTTAATTTGGCCAATGGTCCATGGACCAATCCTAACCCATCCTTCATTAAGCTCTATTTTTGGAGCCCCAAATGAAGGAGTCAAAAAAAAATTCCAGCCCCCAAAGTTCACTCTTAAGTGGGTTAAGACTAAGGTGGGTTTGGCTCCACTAAAATACTTTAATTAACTCCTAAAAAGAATACTTTGAATCTGAGTAAAAAATCAAGTCAAGTCGATTCGGACCGATCCAAAACGAAGGTCGAGACTAACCGACTAGACTGACCCGAGCCATTGGATATAATTATTGAGATTATATTGATGCTTGAACCAAAGTGTTCTATTATCAAAATAAGACCTATCGCCTATGATAGCTAATTTATTTCAAAAGAAATAACAAATATAAATTTCCAATTTTTTTTTCCTCCAATGGTGGGACTTTTGTGGACCAATTGAAGAAATTCTTCCCTCCCCAACAAATGACAAATATAAATACTTCAAAACCAAATATGACCATGATTGAATGATTTCGACAAACTTAACATTCTTTTTTGAGTTTTCATTACCATAAGTATTCTCATGGAAATAAAAATTCGGTAAGAATAAACATCCAAACAAACTACCAATATTACAAAGGAATTTCTATGTTAAGTGGTGAACTCAATTTGGCGCTTCTAAAGGAAATCTAGAAGAAATTTGCAAATGGTTTATAACAAATTTATAATTTTACAAAATGGCAAATCTAGAATCTTCTCCGTTCCTCAACTAGAAACACAAATTATTGTAGCATTAGCAACTTCAAAATCCAAAGAAAGTTTTGCAAAAAATTTGCAAAACATTCTCAAGCTATTACAAAATGTTAAAGGATCTTCAAAAAAAAAATCACTACCAAGTAGACCTGTCATTTTAACCCACAACCCATGGGTCAGCCCCAAACCCCTTTAAAACTAAACCCTATTTTAATGACCCACTTAATGGGGGGCTTTTTAAAAACCTTCAACCCCAAAAGCTCTGAGTGATGTGGGTTGGGACAGGGTTAGGATGGGTTTAACCCCTTTTTGATAAAATCTATTTTTCTCTCTGTCAATTGAAAGCCTTGTTCTCTTAGCAGCTTTTCAAGTCTCCTTGGTTTGAACCATAACCAGTTAAGAATCTTCCATGCCCATGTTAGAACAAGTATCACTATGAGACTTATAGTTATGGCCCATGCTGCTTCCATTTCTTGCTTTTTGGTAAGGGCAATGAGAACAGAGAAAGATGATAAAACTTGAGGCAGCAAAGCCAGAAGTCTTCACACAACTCAGTAGGCAAAGACTATGCTATTCCACACAACTCTCCAAGTTATCCAAGCAATAAAAATTTTGATTTTGTTTAGTTTTGTTTCAATATTATTAACAATTAATATATAATTAAAGTATTTATTAAAAGAAAAATTAATATCAATTTATAATGAATTTGAAAAGGATTACTAAAAGTTTTAAATTTATAAAACAATAAAATAAAAAGTAAAAAATTTATTTTAAAATCCTAACACATGTGATAATGATTAAATACATATTCAAATAATTTATAAGTTGGTAGTTTTAAATTTATTTTCTAATATAATAAATTAGATATCTTTGGTCATATACAATAAAGAAAAAAAAAGTACATAAAAGCATCTCATAAACTCTTTAATCATTGGATATACCATAGGGAGTTAGAAAGATTGAGAAAATATAAATAATTTGATGGTGGGAAAAGGAAGAAAATGATTAAAAAGAAACAAGCACCAGACCCAACATTGGTATAGTGCAAATAAGATAGTTGTTCAGTTTTTTATTCAATTATTTCCAATTTTTCTTGTATTTAGAATAAATTTTTTTTCTAAAAAAGGGCCCATGGGCTAGCCCTATCCCATAGGGCTTTTTGGCCCTGTGGATCTTTTCAATGAGGAACTTTTTGACCAATTTGACTCTGTGGGCCAAATCATGAGAAGTGAGCTAATTTGACAGGTCTATTACTAAGTTCTTCAACCTCGAAAACCTCTCAACTAACATGTTTAATATATATATATATATATATATATATATATATATATATATATATATATATATGGTTTTTAAATTCTTTTACCAATAATATCAACTTGACTAATTTAATATTATTTTCCTTTTATAGATACATACTTGAACTTTTCTATTTGTCTATTCTTAAATTTTAGTTGTTATTTATATATATATATATATATTTATATATATATATATATATATATATATATATATATATATATATATGGTTTTTAAATTCTTTTACCAGTAATATCAACTCGACTAATTTAATATTATTTTCCTTTTATAGATACATACTTGACCTTTTCTATTTGTCTATTCTTAAATTTTAGTTGTTTTTTTTTTCTTCTATAGATTTTCTTGTACTTATTTATGCATCTTTAAAAATTAGCTGACCGATTCTTAAACTGATTTGTTAACCAAGCCACTTAACCCTCTCATCTAGTAATCAATATAATTGATTTGATTTTTTTAAGTTTTACAAACCTCATGTTATAACAATGTAACTTGTATGTTTTGTAACAATAATTATTATTTTTTAAAATAGTAAAACATTTTTTAAGTTTAAAATGGTGTACTTTTTAACACCGATTTGTTTGAAACAACATGTTTCAAATATATTTTGTAACTTCATGTGTTTTAAAACAACAATTTATTTTAGTGTTATAATCTGTCGTAAATGTCTTCTGTTTTAAGGGTGTGTTCACTTAAGTAGATGAAATTGAAAGAAATGGAGTGGATGAGTTTGAATGGATTTGAGAATGAATTGTGTGTTGTTTTTTTTAAGGAATTTAGAAGTGATAATGAGTGAATTTAAAAGTAAAGTTTGTGAGTAATAGACAGATCACAATATTGCCCTCTATAGTATAAATTGGTATAAAATCTACAAAGAATGGGATCAGATCCCTTTATATCTCATGCACACATGGATCTGATCCAACAAAATATGGATCGTTCCCTGGCTTGCACATGTGGTTACCTCAACATTCTTAAACCACCAGAGTTCATTCCTCCACCTTCGTAGTGCCACCAAGGGCGACGATTCCTTCCAAAAACCTCACACCTCATGCGGCCATGACAACTAAAATCTACTCCATAATTGATTCTTCGCCCATACAGAGTCAAGAGACACATGAAATTAAACGGGGATAATACTATAAAAACACCCTTCCCACCCGTAAACCTCCTCCCCTTAACGAGATGAGATATCGAGTTAATCTCGCAAATCCACACTTTCCTTCAACCTCAAATCCTTGAATTCAAAGACGCTATTTACTCATAAATCTATCTTAGACAATCTCTCCCACTAGTAAATCATTGGAATTGAACACTGCCTAAGTAAAGAAAGAATTTTTCACAAAGTCTGTAAAATAAAGTTGGAAGTCGTGTTATTTACATACAACTTATCCCCAAAATTGGTAATTATTTTTAAATCTACCCATTATGATAATTTACCTAAAAAAATAAACCATTGTAGTAAAAAAAAACCCGAAGAATTTCAGATAAACATATTATGATTTTACTATTTATAATTTTGTAAACCACAAATGATTCCAACATTTTCAATTTTTTGAACCTTAATACTAGTGCCATCATCATTAGTAATCAGATCAATTGGTACGGGTTGCCATATCCATGACCATTTGAAAACCTTTGAGAAATAATCAAAACCGTACCTTGGTTCCACAGTAACCATTGACAGCTGGATCATTATTTATGAAAATTCCGAAGTCCCTATAATTTAACGTATCTTCAATACACCTAATTTATTCAGCCACTAAAACCAAGGAATCAAACAGGCAATTGAAAGTAACAAAATATTCTTCGTATAACAAAAACTTATCAGTCATTATCCATGAGATGAACCCATGTGCATTGCGAAAAAATAGCTCTCAAGAACAATTAAAACAGACCGAAGTTGGCAATCCTCACACGAAAGAAAAGCACGTTAAAATCTATCAAATTTATGATTCCGAGGCTTTCGAATAAAACAAATAAAGGTGTCACACTTTCATATCCTAAATTAATGAGCAATATCATGTTTGCTAAAGAGAATATTATCTTGATATTCTACGAGCATATAATGGAAATTTCAGTGTCATTAAGAAAGTAGGCAATTCAGAAACGCGTACAAATGGAAGGACAAACTAAAATAGCCCACTGCATCCACAATTCATAACAAAGACCATGGAATGCCTAAAATCTCAGTAACATCGAGATTAGCAATCGGCACTTTCTCCCTTTGAAAGCATTATAGAAGGGAAGTTCAACGACTAATTAGCGGTATGATTTGTTTAATTTTGTTCCCCGTCCCCTTTAGGCGCGGCTTCTTTAATTTCATCTGCACCGTCATCCTGAAAACCCAACAAAATAAACACCGTAATCAATAAATAGATTCTCTGAAGAGAATAAAGTGCTATTACTATACAAATGATGTTGGAAATCCCAAAAGTCATACCTGCATGTCAGAGGTCCAGAGGGTAAGGTTATCACGAAGAAGTTGCATGATCAAAGTGCTGTCCTTGTATGACTCCTCTCCCAGTGTATCCAATTCAGCAATTGCCTCGTCAAAAGCCTGGTGAATTTCAAAATCAACAGAAATGTTCACGATTACATACCGTTTTACATCAGAAGGCCTACCAAAGATCACGAGTTACGATCATTTAACATTTTACAATTTTAATTAGTCATCAGAATCTAACGTCAAGGTTACTTAGACATTACTGAAACTATAATATGCTGTTGTTGCAATGAAATGAATATATTATTTCAATTCATGAATCGCTAACTTCGAATAGTTCACCACGTCCAGCCACTATCTTGTTTTTACCGAAAAAATACTTTAATGTAATCGAATAGTCATTTATTAAAATAAAAAGACAAGTTTCTCTGAACACTAACCTGTTTTGCAAGGCTGCAAGCCCGATCAGGAGAATTAAGAATCTCATAGTAAAAGACAGAGAAGTTCAGAGCAAGACCAAGCCTAATAGGGTGAGTTGGAGGCAGCTCAGAGTTTGCAATGTCCTATACACACAATACAGTTAAAGCAAAACATCAGAAAAACAAAAAAGCAGAATATACACTTCGCAATATAATCAAGCAAAACATTAAAACAAAAGAAAATCCTCAGTTTTACAACGCTATAAATCTATTTCACTATTTCACGTTACAATATGGAAGTCACTGTAAATCAAACACGCAAGCAAAAAATGTTCAATTACTTAATTAAGATTAACAATTGTGGACAAGTAACTTCCGAATTTCAATTACTTCGCTCCAAAACCACCATTACCACAGAGAACCCACTATCTTCTAGACCTAAAATTTGCAACAGAGAACCAAAGGTTTTGAACCGTAGATCAAACACGCGAGAAAAAACGATTCAATGATTTAATATTTTCAATTTCAGAAAAGTAGGTTCTAAATTTCATCATCGCTTCCAAGATTCCGTAAAGATTCCACAATACTAAGCTAAAATTTGAAACACAAATACATGTCTTGAATCGTAGATCAAACACAGACCAAACATCATTTAACAATTTAATATTTAAAATTCTAAACAAGTGATTTCCAAATTTCAACCTGCTTCGCTACAGAAAGTCACTTTAACAGTATTAGATTCCACTATTCTAACCAAAAGATGACCAAATGGAGCGCGCGTGAGTATCCACGCGTACATACGAATAATTTACTCACAATCAATCAAATCACGAATCTGGCGAGTAAAGCAAACAGATCTATAACGCGAAAATTAGAATATAAAAAAAATCGAAAACCTGTGCAGATTTGTAGGCGGAGAGCGTGCTCTCGGCGGCCTCTTTGCGGTCGGCACCGGTCTTGAACTCGGCGAGGTACCTGTGGTAGTCGCCCTTCATTTTGAGGTAAAAGACCTTGGAGTCACCAGAGGCAGCAGAGGGAACGAGGCGCGAGTCAAGGAGCTTGAGGATTCCGTCGCAGATGTTGGAGAGTTCGCTCTCGATCTTGGATCGGTAGTCGCGGATGACGGCGACGTGGTCCTCGTTGCCTCGGCTCTCCTCCTTCTGCTCGATGGAGGAGATGATGCGCCAGGAGGCACGTCTGGCACCGATGACGTTCTTGTAGGCGACGGAGAGGAGGTTGCGCTCCTCCACCGTGAGCTCCTCGTTCTCGGCGGCGGCAGAGACCTTCTCCATGAACTCCACCATCTCCTCGTAGCGCTCGGCTTGCTCCGCCAGCTTGGCCATGTACACGAACTCTTCGCGTGGAGAGGGAGCGCTGGCCATTGCGGGATCTGGTTAGGGATGTGAGAGAAAGAGAGAGATGTTGGAGAGAGAAAGAGAGGCTGGGAAAAGGCGTGAGAGGGATTGGAAGAAACAAATAGAGGGTTTTGTTTACTATTTTATTTGTGGGAGAACCGAAAGTTGGGGATTGGTTCGTGCTGTGCTTCCGTTTCTGCCACCCATGATTGCGTTTTCGAGGGACTTTTTTTTATTTTTGGATCCCATGACAAAAATAGCCCTCCCTCTCTTTCTCTCTCTTCTCTCTTCTATTTTTCTATTTTTAAGTTCTTCCTTTTATCAATTTTTTATTTTTCTGCCAATTTTTCTTCCTCTATTTTATTAATAAGAATATAAGAATATTGTTTTCAATGCTTTCAGACAGAGACGCCAAATAGCTGGCAAGCACGGGTTTGATTATTTAGTTTGGCGGAAAGGTGTCACTCACGCACTCCCATGGTGACTGTGTATCCTCCGGTTTCAAATTCCAAGCTTGCATCGATAATTATACAAAATTATATATCATTTTTTTTTTAATTACAGCTAACTAAAAATAATGGACCTATTTTTGTAAGGTGAAGTGCTGAACAGATCATCAAAGTGGTCAAAGAGAATTTGTGTGTTTTTCTGAACAAAACCAACTCCTATCAACATGATCTTCCTACTTATCATAAGAATGTAAGAAAGAAGAAAAGAAGGTTATGAAACTAAGCAACAAATAAAACAGTGAATGTGAGGAACATAAATATACTATTTTTGAAAAATATTTATATATTGAATGTTTGTAATTAAAAATATTAATACTTTGAAGGCAGACTATTAAAACAAATTACAAGATATTAATTAAATAATAGAGATAAATTTAATGTCGACATAATACATTAATGTTAATTGTTGTAATAAATTTTAAAATTAATATTAAATATAAATTAACATTAAATGTTGTTAAATATAGTTTTTAAAAAACATGTGTTCCTTGTAATAATTATTTAAATAAGATTTAATGTACGATCAATTTCAGTAATGGTTATTAATATTAATTACTTTCAAAGTTAAATTTATTTTGTCTGCTATAAAAAAATATTTAATGTTTTTATTGATGATGTAATTTTATTATTTAAATAGAATTGTAATCTAGAATATATGTAAATTTTATAATTTATTGTTCATAGAAAATTGGAAATGATTTTTAAAAATAATTGAAACTTAGATATAACATAAATCATAAAGTAAAATAAATGAATAAGATGGGAAATAAATAGATATATTGAACCACGAATGATATATGAATTGCTTGGCTTTGTCATAATAGCAAGAATCCTTCAAGTTATGAACCATGTCTCCCTCTTTGACATTGTGTAAAATAATTTAATCTTGTTATATTACTTTTCATAGAAGGAGATTTCTAGAAAATTTTGTGCCTCAACCATTATTAAAATATTAAAATATATAGTTTTCACCAAAATCAATTTATTTGGGTCAAGATCTTGCCATTTAAATAATATGTGTATGTTTGATTTTCGGTTTTATTTTATATTAAAAATCATAAATGATATTTGACAAATTTTTGTTAACACATTTAATTATAAACGTAGGTTACTTTCAAAATAAAACTATAAAATTTTTTCGTTAAATAAGATTTTCAATTTCATGCGACTGTAATATTTTGGAACATATTACTTAATGTGCCTGTATATTTGAAAACATTTTTTTTGTTTGAAAATAAATATATTTGAAATTTATAATATTAGTAATTTTTATAATTAATTATTCATAGAAAAATAGGAATAACTTTTTATAAATAATTGAAACTTGGATATAACACAAACATGAAGTAAAATAAATGAATAAGACATAAATCAGATAAATATCGAAACATCAATGACACATTATATAATCATTAATTTCTTGATAAATATCGAAGCATCAATGACACATTATATAATCATTAATTTCTTGTCTTCATACAATAGTAACGGTCTTTCCATGTGATAAAGTGTAAATTGTAAAAACTTTATCATGAATGTCAACGAGACGGGTAGGGTATAGATAGTAACTCCTATGTACTTTATCTGTTGGATAAATATTCGTCTCGTACCCTATCTATATCCGTCAGGTATCTCTTATATGGGTATTCGCATAATTTTTTAATATCCACGAAGATCCATGGGTATCCGCAGATATTTACAAAAAAAATAAAAATAAATATTTAATAACATATTTTAATCGTAAATTCAAATAAAATACAATACATAACATTCATAAATTTCAAACAAAGTTAAAATAATTCATTTAAATAGTGTTGAATAACAGTTTACAAGAAAATGATTTTTTTTAAAACTAATTGCTAAATTCAAGATCAATATGGTAGTATTTTGATCATTTTTTTAATTTTTTTAAAATTTAAATTAGAGTATAACGGTATAGGTATCCACAGATACGGATACTATGGTACCCGTACCCGCCCCGTTAACATGCGAGTATTAAAAATATTCGTACATGTTACTCGCAGGTATCCATTTACAATATCAATTTTCTATCTATTGCAGATTTTATCCACGGATACATGCGGATACGAATTTTTTTGACATCCCTAATTTTTATTTCTAAATAACTATATTATTGATTTTATTTTTACTTTAAATATAGGACTTAAAAGATCTTACGTTCATACTTCTGTGATTAAATCTTTATAAAAATATGTTTTATATTTTATTGAGATAAAATTTGATCATTGAAAAATGAGTAATTTTTAAGAAATATTGTGATTAAGTAACATAAAAATAATTAATAATAAAAAAAAATAAATAAAAAATATCAATTAAATAAAAAAATATGAATTATTATTATTATTTTTATTATTTTATATATATATATATATATATATATATATATATATATATATATATAAATTTAAAATCATTATTTAAAGAAAGTTTTTAAAAGATAAAACACTACAAAAAAAATATTTTTAACAACAAGTAGATAAAGGCAGTTATAATAAGTTTAGGGATAATAAAATAGGTTAGTCTAATTCGTTTTGGCTTGTCCTTCCCTTAGTCTACCAAAAACTGGTATGGTTGGGATGACCCATCATTGAAGATCGAGTCAAAAATTACAACCCATCCCGTCACAAGTCGAGTTGGTGAGCAAGCCCACCATTTTTTATTTATAAAATTTGTTTATATATATTCTTATAAATAAATATTTAGATCATATTAATCATGTAAATATTTTCTAAGTTTTTAATCGATCAATTAATATATTTAATTGGATAAATTAAAATAATTATTATATTTACATATTAAATTACTCTATTATAATAGTATTGCATGTTAAATTACTCTATCTACATGTTAAATTACTCTATTTACATGTTAAATTATAATAGTATTGCATATTTACTTTTATACAAAAATATAATATTTTTAATTATTTTTAATTTTCAAAAAGTAAAAGTAAAAGTAAAAAACAGATCAATAGACTAGTTGACCCGCCTTTAGCCCGTTAGTTTGACGAGTTAGGTGGATCAGGCCAAAATGGGCTGACAAGTTGAAATAAGATGACGTTATTTTTAAAAAAATAAAAATTTTCTAATATTTGAAGTTGGTTCAAGATTGACAGGGTCCTTTAATATATATTTTAGAATAAATGTTATTTTCATGATTAGTTGTCATTTAGACCAGCACTTCAACCCCGCGCTCCTTTTTAAAAGACTTTCGCACTTGTAGAGAGTTAGATCTTCGCCATCTTCGTTTCTTGTAAGATCCGAGGAAATTAAATATAAATAAATATTTATTTGACCAATAAGTGGGAAATGGAGACACATTTAATGGAATTAATTGGGTCAATTATAACAAGGAAAAATACTAGCTCAAGTGGTTGAAAGTATTTGGTTATGTTGTAAGAACTTGGGTTTGAGTCCTTTGTAAGGTATTAATGAGATAATTTAACTAATTAATTGTTTTACAAGTATGCATGAAGGTGTGATGTGCATTGACAAATTTTTATGTGCATGAAATAACAAGAAACATGAAATGGCATGGTGGTCTATGCATGAAATAGCAAGAAACATTGACAATTGTTATTAATGAGTTAAAACCTTGGATAGTGCAAAAGTATTCTTTTTAAGTTAAAGCATTTTTGTTACGTTTTTTTTTAATTAATTGTTTTTAGAAGTTGAAAAGAGGGGAAAAGGGAGAGTGAAGGAGGAAAAGAGAGAACAATTCATGTGGCAGTTGAGAGGGGTTTAAGAGAGCACTACAACTGGATTTAGGGAGAGCTTTGAAGGTTAGGAGGAGTTCTTTTGGTAGAAGCCAAGGTTGGGTGCAATTTTGTGCAAGAAAGAATAAATTTAAGATATTTTCATGGTAACCATTCATGCAGATGAAATTATTAAAATTATCCATGAATGCATTGAGCAATATAATACAGAAGTAAAAATTGTAAATACTGATACCGTACTTCAAGTAGGCGATGGTATTGCTCGTATTTATGGTCTTGATGAAGTAATGACGAGTGAATTGGTGAAATTTGAAGAAGGTACTATAGGCATTGCTTTGAATTTGGAATCAAAAAATGTTGGTGTTGTATTAATGGGGTGATGGTTTGTTGATACAAGAGGGAAGTTCAGTAAAAGCAACAGGAAGAATTGTTTAGATACCTATAAGTGAAGCTTATTTGAATCGTGTTATAAATGCCTGGGTGCATTCAGAGTGGGAATTTCAGGTAAGGAGAGTGGCTCCTACTTGTTTAATTTGAATTATGTGTTCATGTTATACTGTGCTTGGGTGTCTACATTTTTCTCCTTTTTACATTATTTTTCGTGGTTTCTAGGCTTCTGCCCAGAAACTGCCTGGCAGCAATGAAGGGTCGCCAAGCGACACAACCTTTTTGACCCAGATTTTTGGGTTTTTCTATGAACCGCCTGGCAACGATGAAGGTTTTCCAGGAGATGCGACGTTGATTGGTTTGTTTTTCTACGATTTTATGGATTCTGTGATATTTTGGGTTTCCTATAAAGTTCTTCATTCATGATTGAATGTATAGTATTATATAATTGCTATTGTTGATGATACCTTGATGGTTGAATGGGTGCAGAAACATGAGGGGTTCATGTTAGGGCTTGGGAATGAGTTTGAGACCTGATGTGCAGAGTTCAATTATGATGATTTTGCAGTTGTATGATTTTATTAGATGTGAATGTTGTAAATAAGCAGCGAAATGATTTGTTAATGGACAAAAACCAAGAGGGACGGTGAATTGAGTTCTCAATAAAAATTGTACTTTAAAATTTTTTCCCTTTTAATATCAAATATCAATTAAAATTCTTTCCTTTATTTTAATAATCACAATAAATAAAGAGAGTAGGGAAGAGAAAATTGCACAAGGTATTTATACGGCTTCAGATGAAAAGACCCTACGTCCAGTTGTTAATCTCTCAAAAATAAAATTAACTCAATCACTAAAATAAATAAAAAATACAATCACAGATAAGAAAGTTTAGGGTTTAGAAAACACTATCTTGAATCACACGAGAGATGAATACACCTCCCATGAAATTTATAAGGGATGAACACCTCCTTTGAATCACACAAAGGATGACTTGTTTCTGTAACATGCCAACCAGATATTACGGATTTAAAATCTATTATGGTAGTCCCCCAGTCTTGAGAAGTGGTAATGTTGCTAAGACTTGTTAGAGGTGGCTGAGCAAGTGAAAAGACTTAGGATGTTAGGGGTTGCGTTAGTGGAAGGTGTAGAGTCATCATTAAGTGTGATGCTTCATCTCCTGAGTACTTTTTGGGTAGAAAAACTTGTTGGGTTTGGGCTTTATCTTATAAATAGTGAACCCAAGGAAGAGCTTGTGCATAGTTTCATTTGGTTGCTTTCAAGAAAATTTCATTAGTTGTGGTTGAGTGGTGTCCGACATATTTGCTTTCTCTTTGTGCCGTCAACTTTCCTATATATAAGGTATGTTTGGTGATTGTGATAGTTCTTTTGTATCAAGGTTGGGTAGTAGGAGTGATGGTTCGGGGAGTAAGGGTACCAGTTACAATGGGGGGATGGAGTTCAGATGGAAGTTATTCCTGAGGTTAGGTAGGATCCTTCTGAGGAAGTTGCCGAAAATAGCTTGCCTCCCAAAACCGGGTACGCGTGGGTGGCTTCGGATGTGAGGACTCAATATTCCCTATTTAGGTGGCCTCGAATACTCAACTCATGGTTGAACTGTATCCCTATTCTAGAGAAAGACGCTTCTCCAAGTGTCGTATCATTAGAACGAGTGTTGTTGAGTGTGTCTGTCATGATCAAGATGGTGTCGAGGAGGGGTTCTTTTATATGTACATGTGCCATTTTTCACAATTACATATGCAGATTCCTTTTGATGATTTTACAATGGGGGTGCTACGGCTACTGAACGCCGCGCATACCCAGTTGCATCCCAATAGTTAGGGTTATCTATAGGCCTTTCATGTGTTATGTTAGTCTCTATATCTTCAGCCTTCTCACAATGTTTTCTCCATTTTTATGATATTCGTCCAAAGATCCCAATTACTTGGTTGTCATTGATAAGCCGATAAGGTAAAAGCATATTGGATGCTTTTTCACATTCGTTCAAACATTTTAAAGATGACTTTTTTAAGGTCGTTGTGAAGGAGTCAGATTGTTCACATTTTATAATGAGGATGGGATTACGAAGTTCCCATTTAGTAGAACTAATAACCCTCGACGATATAAGGATATGAAGAAGGAGAAGTTGTCGGCAAATGATAGAGAAGTTATGGAGATCTTAGGGAATTTTAGCAATAAGTTGCCCATTAAGGCCTTAGTTAGAGTTTATTTATCAGTGCACCCATTTGTTGATTTAGAAGGTATACTTTTTTTACCGCTATGTTTTATGTGAGAGAGATAACCGTTTATGTTTGCATTTCATATGACTCAACTAGGGAAGAAGAACTTGAACTTGTTCAGGACTCTACATAAAGAGTAGGTTGAGAAGGCCAAGAATGCGGGGAATACCGAAGTTCCCAACTTGTAAGAACCCTTGGTTGAAGTTCATGTTCATGGTAGGTCATAGAGGAAAATGTCTATTCCTGCTAAACATGGTGTTGGGAAGGATTTGAAGAAGGTCAGGGCCACACATGTTGGAATTTAACAGCAGGGCATTGATATTGGGTCGTAGAGTGGGCACCCTTTTGCAAAGGGAAATAAAGGAAGGAAGCAAGGCCAAGGTAGAAGAGATTCAAGAAGAATTAAAAGCCTAGGCTGCTAAGCATGAGGAGGAGAAGGTGGCTTGGGAGAAGGTGCAAGAGGAGTGGGCGGTTGAGAGAAAACGTCTTGGTTCTTGGAAGGTCAAATGTCTAGATTCAGAGAAGAAGATGAATGGAAGAATTATTGACCTAGAGACAGACAATGAAGAGTTAAAGGAGAAATATATCGGCCTTGAAAGCGAACTTGAAGATCTAAAGAGTCCTATTATCCATGAACATATCAACGACTTCACTAAAGGTTTGAGGCATGCAACCTTCTTCTACTAGGAGGTGGAGCCTACAAATCCAAAGTATGACGTTAATAAAGACGATATTGATGGTCGCCTGGTGGATGAGGAGGATTTAAGTGCATAGTAGGTTGAAGAGGTGCCAGCCACAAGTGGTAAGGATGCTGCAGTTGAGGAATATGAAGTGATGCTAGTGGAAACTGATCTTGTTGTTTGATTAGTTTTTAATTGATCATATTCTGGCTTTTGAGCCTAAGTTTGTAATAATTGCACATTTATTACTCTTTCGAACATATCAATCATTTTCTTTGAACATATCGATTATTTTCTTTAAATATATAAGTTGTTTTTAATGCATTTGTGCGTAGATTGTGGGATGCCATTTATTTTCGACTGCTCTTATTATTACTTGTCTATGATATCCTATGTTTGTGTGAACTATAATCATGCATTGGTTTAGTTAGGAAATTAGGTATGATATGTGCTCAACCTAGGCTGCTTACTTTGGTAAGTGGTGGAGAACTTGAAAAAAAAAAATTATCTTGATAAGAGTGTGCTCGACCTAGACTGCTTAATTTGGTAAGTGGTGGAGAAATTGAAAAAGATTTTATCTTGATGAAAATGTGTTCGACCCAGCTGCTTACTTTGGTAAGTGACGAGGAACTTTTAAAAAAAAAATTATCTTGATGAAAGCGTGTTCAATCTAGACTGCTTACTTTGGTAAGTGGTGAGGTACATGAAAATTCTTTTATCTTGATGAGAATGTGTTCGACCCAGGCCGCTTACTTTGGTAAGTGGTGAGGAACTTTGAGAAAAAAAATTATCTTGATGAGAGCGTGTTCGACCTAAGCCGCTTACTTTGCTAAGTAGTGGAAAACTTGAAAATACAAGGTAAGTTTGTAAAGAACCCTCGCTTTATTTATCATTTTGGGGGTGCCTTGTTAAAAACTCCTCGGCTAAAACCCTCTTTAGGAAAAAAATGTTGAGTGAGGAAAAAGAGTACACCCAGGGTTACAGATTGTCTATCTTCTTACATTCTTTGATTTTAACTAAAATAAAACTTGATATGAGATACGTTCCATGAGTTAGGTATCTCTTCTCTTGATAGTTGCCCCAATCTGTAGGCGCCTCCCCCTGCATCTTCACATATTCTGTACGAACCATCCTAATTAGCTGAAAACTTGTTGTCTTTCTTCCTTGCGGTACTAATCATTTTCCATACAAGGTCTCCTTTCACAAACACCCGTGGTTGAAGCTTGGAATTGTATTTTCTTACTGCTCTCTGTTTTGCCGCCATGTTCCTAATTGCGTTGTCGTCGTATATTTGTCTTCTTAAAGATGGTTCTCCGATTTCGACTGGTATCATAACCTCTGTTCCATATACCAAACTGAAGGGAGATTCATTGGAGGTAGACTGCGGAGTACACCTATAAGCTATAATACTTCAAATAATTCTTTCGGCCACTTCCCTTTTGCTCCGTGTAATCTTTTGCGCAGCTCGGCCAATATTACCTTATTGGTAGCTTCTTCTTGTCCGTTAGTCTGCGGATGTTCTACTGAACTGGTAATGTGTTTGATTCCTAGACCAGTATAGAATTTTGCTAACTCCTTATCTATGAATTGCCGTCCATTATCAGTTATGATTGTGTGCGGCACCCCGTATCGACATATTATGTTCTTCCAGACAATTTGTTGGACATGTGGTGTTGTGATGGTAGTTAGTGGCTTAGCTTCAAACCATTTTTTGAAATAATCAATCCCTACAATGAGGAACTTGACTTGCACCTTGCCAAGAGTGAACGACCCCAAGATATCCATCCCCCACTTTGCAAATGGCCAGGGGAAGAGTATGAGATGTAGTTGCTCCTGTTTTTGTTGAATAAGATTGTCGTGTTTTTGACATGGTATACATTTTTTGACAAAGGCGTCGCAATTCGCCTCCATCGTGGCCAAAAGTATCCGGTCCTTAGGATTCTAGTTGTCATTGTTTGCAATCCGGAATGGTATCCACATATCTCCTCATGAATTTCTTTTATTGTGTATTGTGCATGTTCCTTAGTGACGCATTTGAGCAAAGGCTGTCCAATCAACGTGTATCGGGCCGCTTTTCACAGCCATCCTTTATCGGTGTCTTTTGGTAGGTTTATGATTTTTTGGTAATGCACGTACGGTGACATCCAATTGTCGGTTCCTCCTAGGGTTAGACATGCGTTCGTCGTTGAGGGTGCCTCTAGTGTTTGCTGCAGCAGGGACTTGTATTTTTCTTTATGCTTTGTACTCGCCATTTTGGATAGGGCGTCGACTCACGTGTTATTTCCTCTTGGTATGTGTTGTATTTTTACCTCAACGAACCCAAATTTTATGATATTGCGGACCAGGTGGTAATATTGGAGGAATGTCGTGTCTTTAATTTGAAATTCGTCGTTGAGATGGCCTACTGTCAACCTAGAATCGATTTTGCATGTCAGTACACGTACTCCAACTTCTCGTGGTAGCGAGAGTTCGACTAGGATGACTTCATATTTGGATTGATTATTAGAGGTTTTGAAGGCGAAGTACAAGGATTTTTTTAATGAGTATTTTGTTTGGGCCCTCCAAGACGATGATGGCGCCTACTCCTTTCTGGTTGGAGGAACCATCAACATACAAGGTCTATTGTTCCTCTTGCAGCATTTGTTGGAGGTCGTTGACGAAGTCTAAAAGGCATTAGGCTTTGATTGGTCTGTGTAGTTCGTAGCAGATATTGAATTTAGATAACTCTACGGTCCATGCCGACTTTCGTCCTGCTAAATCAAGTTTCTGGAGGATTCTCTGGATAGGGTAGTTTGTCTTTACAATGACATGGTGGATTTGGAAATAGGGTCGGAGCCTTCTTGCCGCATTTACCAATGGCAATGCTAGTTTTTCGACCATTTGGTATTTGGTTTCTAGGTCTTGTAATGATCGACTAACAAAGTATACTAGATACTGAACACCAGCTAATTCTTGGACCAAAGCGGTGTTGATCGTGCTTTCTATGGTTGTAATGTATACTAGCAATGGAAGGCTTGCCTTTGGTTTTCGCATGATTGAAAGGGATGCCAAGATTCTCTTAAGATCTTGGAATATATGTTCACACACTTCACTCTAGGAGAATTTCGCAAATTTTTTGAGGAGTTGAGTGATGGGTCCGGTTTTGTCCGCCAACTTTGGTAGGAATCTTGATATGGCTGTAAGGCAACCTATCAAGCGTTGCACCTCCTTTACATTTTTTGGGCTGCGCATTTCTATTATGGCCTTACATTTCTCAGGATTTGCTTCGATTCCTCGTGTGAGCATGAAGCCTAAGAAGTTTCCCACTATCAGCATGGAATACACACTTTTCAAGGTTAAGTCTGAGGTTATGCTTTCGTAATGTCGTAAACACTTCGACCAAGTCCTTTGAATGTTGCAGGTAGCTTGGAGATTTTACAACCATGTCGTCCACATATACTTCGACACATCTGTCCATCAGGTGGCTAAACACTTTATCCATTAGCCTATGATAGGTGGCACCTGTATTTTTGAGGTCGAAGGGCATGACCTTGTAGAAGTAGTTGGCATCTTCGGTTATGAAAGCAGTTTTAATTATGTCGGTTGAGGCCTTAGGAATTTGGTTGTAAAAGTAGGCGTCGAGGAAATTGAGTACGCAGTTTTCGGCTGCGCTGCTTACTAACCTATCAATGTTGAGTAAAGGGTATGTGTCCTTTGGGCAAGCTTTATTGAGGTCAGTATAGTCAAAAAACATTTGTCACTTGCTGTTGGATTTCTTTATTAGGGCAACGTTAGCCAACCAAGTTGTGTAATGGGCCTCAACGATGAATTTGACTACTAGGAGTTTTGTTGCTTCCAGCTTAGCTATCAGCCTTCGTTCTTCTCCTAATTTCCTCTTTTTTTTGGAGACGTACCTAGCTTCCCTATAAATGGATAGCTTATGGACGACTATTTGGGAATTAACACCTAGCAAATATGTTATGGACCAGGCGAACAAATCCATCTTATTTTTCAATGTTGTTTCAATCAAGTCTTGGTTGTTATGGCTCAAACCTGCGCCTAGTTTGAGATTTCTTCCTACCGATAGCTCCAATGTTTTAGTATACTCTACTAGTTCGATGCACGAGTCACAACCTATTATGGGGTCAAGGTCTTCACCAATTTAGGTCAGGCCGGCTTCGGGTTATCGTTCAATATTGTTGGTTGTAAGGACGAGCTCTTTTGGCCGTAAACTTGTAATATAACATTCACGTTCAATTCGTTGGTCTCCATGGATGGTGATGATGTCACCAGACGCATACAAGAACTTCATGGCTAGGTGGGGTGTGGAGACTATTGCGCCTAGTGTGTTTAAGGAAGGCCTCCCTCGAAGGACGTTTTAGGATGTGTGTGCTTCGATGACTAGGAATCAGACGTGGATAATTTTGGTTTGATGCCCTTCGCAAAACACTGTATGAAGGTCGATATACCCACACGTACATATTCTTTCGCCGAAAAATTTGTAAATGGGCTCATCATAAGATACCATAGACACAATAAGGAGTGGTAGTTTTTGGTAGGTTGCCTAATATAGGATGTCTATTGAGCTTCCTTGGTCTATCAAGAATTTTTTGATCGCGAAGTTCTTGAGCTCTATGGTGATGACTATAGGGTCATCTTGTTCCTGGTACACACCCTTAAAGTCGACGTCAATAAAGTTTATTGGTGGCATTCTTCGTCATTTGTGAGAGCGGGTAATAGAGTTGACAAAATGGATGCTTCTAAGGTGCTTTTTCTGGTGGATTATGTTGATCCTCCACCTGCGAAACCGTCGGATATGGTGTTTATGGTGCCGCGTAACTAAGGAGGATAGGCGCAGTTGATGTCGGTGTGGGTCGGGGGTGATTTTTGCGGTCATTTTCTTAGTGGCGATGGTCGTTTTGACGGTCATGCGTTGAGTTGTGGTTTTCGGTTGGTCTGGAGCTTTGTTGTCCTTCTCTTTTGACGAATTGTCTTAGGTGACCGACACATATCAATTCTTCTATCTTATCTTGTAGCGCCTTACTCTCATTCGTAGTGGAACCATTATTGCGATGATAGTTCCAGTATTTGGTCATATTTGCGTTGGGTGGGTTAGGGGTTTTGCGAGGTGGAGGAATCAAATCCATTTGCAAAGCTTCATCTAGGATGCGAGACCAGGGAGTGCTTAGGGGGACATGTCTCGAATATCAGGGGGTCTGGGCTCCTTGGGCCTAGAGTCTGTTCTTGTGGGTGGCTTGTCAGTTTTGCGATCTGTGGGTTGGAAATTAGTACAAAATATGGTCCGCAGAGTTTTCATTTCTTCCATCCGTATGTAATCTACTGCACGCAGGTTGAGTTCGTGCATGGTGGTCGATGGTCGGAGGTAGACATTATCCGCGAATGGTCCAAGCTTCAGTACGAGGGCCATATAGTAAATAATCATTTCCTGCGTTAGGTTTTTCATTCGAAGGGTCGCTTTACCAAAACGATCGATAAAGGCTCTTAGCGTCTCGTCTTTTTCCTATTTGACACTGAGGAGGGATAGAAGGGTGGCTTGGTGGGGGCGACTTTCGGCGAACTGGGTTGTGAAGAGGTGAGATAGAGTGTCGAAGTAGTCGATGAAGTGCAGGGGCAAGGAGGTGAACCATTTCAGGACTGGTCCTTTGAGGGTGGTGGGGAAAGCCTTACACATAACGACATCTTCATTCGTGTACAAGCCGACGTGGGTGACATATATCTTGACATGCTCGTCGGGGTCTGTGTTCCCAACGTAGCATTCCAGTGTAAAGGCTTCCCATTGGCGGTGTTTGTGTGGATGTGTTGGTACGTGGTGTCGAACGATGGTTTGGAAGGGGGTGGTGTAATGATGAGGAGGGATATGGGCGGTGGAGAGGGTGGGAAGGGTGGTTGTGGTGAAGGTGTGAGGGGTAGGGTTGTACTCGCTTTCTTCTTCAGTTGGCTGACATGGAGGGATATTGGAGTCCTTCTTCTCTTTGCCCTTCTGGTTGGCATCTGTTTCTATCCTTCTTTTCAGTCGCGCATTCTACTGCCTCAGCACCTCCATCTCATCAGCATTGCATATATTTGAAGTCAGCGAACTCTTGTTGCATTTTGGCCTGTCCTTCCAGGATGGTGGCCAAGTCCAGCTGATTTGTCACAACCTCTTGAGGCCTTATTTCCGGCTCCTTTGAGATGCCAACTCTGCTACGTGTTGACACCATCTTCACAGGTTCTCTAATTGTTTTGGTAAGATACTAACTCGTTTCCCACGGTGGGCGCCAATTGTTCCTACGAAAAAAAGAACAAAATATTAGGGATCACAAATTATATCTTACCCAATCTTAGATTCCTTGAGATGGGTACTCCTCGATTCTCTCGGGTACGTCATCTTGTAGTATTGCTGGCTAGGACGTGTTGGTGGTTTTCTGCGGAAAAGACTCTGATGATTAAGTCAGAAAAGCTCTCAAAAGTCAAATCACAAATTAGAGAATTAATGAATTACGTACCTTTAATTGTTGGGATCCACTTGTATTTATAGAGCATTAATCACAATTTATCTGGTTCATGGGTTGGACCTTCATTGGGCTCGCTAGGCCTTTTTTTTTGGCTTGTATGGGTTTGACCAAGGCCCAAGCATCAAACTTATGATTTGATTCTGGGAGTTTAATTGTTATTTTCTAAGTTAGGAGTAGGCGGCCTTTACTTATATGTAACCGTTTGGAGTAGGCGACCCTTAATTGTATGCAGCTTTAGCCGCTAAATGCGCATTACTTTTCTATATGAATGATAAATGACCTAATTTACATAGGACTATAGCTTTGCGGCTGGGACCGGATATGTATGCTTACGTGTCCTAGCCGCGTGGTATAGTACATTAATAATTTATGTAATATTTTAGTAGATCACGATGTACGTTATGAATTAAACAACTCTTATTACTATAATAAATATAAGAAAAAAATAATCATCATGTAATATATCACCGATTTTATATTATTTTCTATTTATTTCATTTTTCTACGTTCTTATCTCATTTTCATTTTTTTTCAAACTTTGAATTATTACTAAAAATTACTCAAATGTCTATTTTATAATTTATATCTCACTTCAATTATTTCATGAAATATAAATGACAAAGTTTACTTAATAATAATAATTTCCAATAATAAGTGTATATTAATTTATAATAATATTTTTAAACACGATAAATTAAAATTTAATATTTTGAAAAAATACTTAATATTATTTATTTATCACAAATAATTATCCGGTGTAAACCATTACTATTAATTAACTATACTTATTAAATTATTACATCATTTATTGTTAATATTATTTGAATATTCAAACATTAAATTAGTTTAAAATATTTTTGTTGTTTATCATTAACTTTGTACTCATTTTCAAAAATAATTATTAAATTAAATTAAATTCATAAATGAAACATAATTACAAATACATATTATTCCATATGTTATATATGTTAAGTTAATAATCTTTTTATTAATTTATTAATTTACTTAATTATTTAAATAAAAAGTTAAAATCTCTTACTTTATGAAATTTAGTATAAATCATTATTAATAACAACAACAGCAATAATTTCTATTAAACACACAATTAAAAACAACCTTTGATATTAGTATTGTATCAAATCTTAAATTTTGTCATTAATTCCAATTAATGATTCTAATTATTGATGCACACTTCATTAAACAATAATTTTAAATTTTTTTCCTATTTATATATTTTAAAATAAAAATATTCAAGTCAGAATTTAGTTCTCTAGAGAACTATAATTGGACCTTTTTTTGCAGCAATTCTTAACCTCTATTACTAGAATTCAGCTATCTAAACATTAAATTATGTTCAACCATATAAATCATGTTATCTGACTAATATTCTAATATTTTACTAAGTATAATCTCTCTTTTTTTTTCAACCAAGCTATTGAAGAAAAAAACCCTCCATAATTTCACACTACAGCCTATTAATTATATTCAAATATAACTAATGTGGGACCTCAAATTTGAGAATTACAACATTATTAGTAGTTTGTCATAACATTGGGACACCAAATTTCAAAGTTGATGGTTCACATGTTGCTATTTTGAGCATATACACCTATCACATTAGTTTTATATTACTTTTCAGTTCCTATTTTCAGCACCTATTTATAGTTTTCAATCAACATTATTTGTTTAATACTTTAAGAGGTGCACTTAGAACACAGTGAGCCTAATACTTTCCCAACATAAAACACAGACACTTGTTAATTGTACCATCAACAACAACACTTGTTTCTTCAACTGTGTAACACGATCTAAAGATTTTATAATTTTCAATATAAATATTTTGATATTTGAGATTTCAGAAATTTTAAAATTTCGATGCAAGCTACCGCATGAACCACCTATGTAAGTGTGACATTTTGCATAATTTTTCATGTTTGTGGCCCATTTTATGGTTTAAACATAGGGCAGAAGTTATCTTTAGAAGTTGACTGTTTGGAATTTCCGCCCCCGGCTTGACCTAGTTGTATAATAAATAACCCTTCCTCGAAAGGGAAAAAATTGAGACACACCCACTGAATTATAACACTGGTATAAGATAAGGCCCAAGGTTTAATTTACTTTCTTCACAATCGTTTTTTCTCTCGTATTTACTGTCCCTTGATTTATTGATTCATGATATATCTCATTGATGCTTTCAAATTTGGTCGCAACATAACCAACTCTACCCTGAAACAATGGAAAGAAGCAAAATTCAAATGCTTTATGATGCTTCTCATGCCCTGTTCTCTCAATCGGAGCTTCCAACTTTTCAACAAATCCATTATGTAAAAAATTTGCTAGGTATAGTTCATGTTATGTGCACATTTGTTCATTTGTTTCTTTTCATTATTCTTCTAAACAATAAATCCTAACCTCTGTTAGTTATCAGTTTCCATGTGAATAAAAAACTGATTCAGTGATTCAAATGTTTGAATTCAATTAATTTGCAGATAAGATTGAAGCTATAGACGTGGGAATCGACCAGTTTGGATTGTGTGATTCTCCTGTGTCAGATGCAAGCAGTGATAGCAGCAAGGGATTGCTTTGTGGACAAGGCTTTTCTGAGATTACATACATTCACATTCATGAATGTGACAATTTCTCTGTAAGTTCAGAAAGTAGAAATACCATATTCTTTTGTTAATCTTGTTGTGAGATTTAAGGAACCTTGTGAGTGATAATTTTAAGAACATGCAGATGGGTGTGTTCTGTCTTCCAGCAGGAAAAGTATTTCCTCTTCATGATCACCCAGAAATGACAGTGTTGAGTAAGCTCTTGTATGGTTCTGCATATGTTAAAGCTTATGACTGGATTGCATTGGATTGTTCTGGAACCCAAACTGGTAAGAAGAAATTGCTTTTCATATCAACTTGTTTCTGCATTTTCCTATCTATATACCAAATCTTGTTTCATCCTTTATTTATTTTTTCTCCAGTTTTAGCTTTTATAATGGACTAAGACTAGTCTTATCATTATCTAACACTAGCATGTGACACGGGCGTTAATACATCACTTCAATAATGTGTTTGAAATGACTTGTAATATATTTGTAGTTTACCACAATAACAATTTATCTTTGAACTTTGAAATGTGAGTGCAGTAGGATTGGGTGGGAAGGTAGTGGATGAAGTGATGAAAGCACCACATGAGCCATCGATATTGTTTCCAAGAAGTGGTGGCAATATTCATTCTTTCACAGCGTTGACGCCTTGTGCAATACTTGATGTGCTTTCTCCACCCTACTCTGAAGACTTTGGAAGGCCTTCCACTTACTTTTCAGATTTTCCTATTCCTTCTCTTAATGGTAACTACTTTCATTTTGGTTCTTTCATTTCTCTTCCTTAATTCATCTTTAGGCACAATATTTAAGTCTCTGTGTGCTAATGCTACAGGTTATGCTATACTTGAGGAGAGACCCGTGCCTAGTGACCTAGTTGTTCAAGGAGCATCATATCTTGGACCTCCAATTGTAACAATGACCGAATACAAATTTTGACTGTAAATTATATTGTGTACATGTTTCTTTGAGTAAATATATAAATATATTAATAAGTGATTGTAGGATATTCCAAATCAATTAAAAATAAAACAAATTCATAATATATAAATGAGTGAAAAATTATCTTATTCAATTTTAATAGAAAGAGTTAAATTTAAAATTAATTTTTTAATATGATATTAGAGTCATCCAAAATATATTATTGTAATTATAATTGTTTTTTATTTGACTTATTGTACAATTTATTGTCAAGTTGTTATAACTACTTATTAATATTTAGTCTTATAATTGAGATCTATGTTTTGACCTAAAAGAGTATATTAAAAGCATTACACCAATCAAAGATAAAATAAATTTATAATATTTAAATAAAAATAAATCTCTTATATTTTATATAGTTAAATTAATAGATAAACATAGTTTAAAATCTACTTATCAAAATAAATAAATAAAAAAATTAAAGTCACAGCGACAATTGTTTTAGATTAAAAAAGTTTTAAAAGTGAGCACAATTTAAATTGTAATAAGTTTTGTGTAAAAATACATTAATTGGATTCCGAACCGCGCATGTTGCTGGTTGCCGTAACAGCGAGGGAAAGTGCACAGTTTTAGACTTTTTGGTCGGTGCAGCTTCCATGATCTAAGACAGCCACATCTACTTCCAATTAGGTTGATGTCAAGAGTGGCCATATTGCAACCCTAGATTGTGTATAATTTCAATTAATCAACTTTTTAAATAGTTGAAAACATGAAGAGAGCAAAATTGTCATTAGCTAAATAGAAAATTAAGATGTATAGTATATAGGAGGAGGTATAAAATAACTTTAAATCTATGTGCCAACCTCACTCACCAACAATTTTACAAGTGTTGGGTTGAGAATTTTAGCGTAGATTGAAATGTAACTCATTTATGTATTACTTTTGAATCTTTTATTTAACTGGTATTTATAATAAAATATAAAACAAATTAGATACAAAAATATGTTTAAATAAATCGATCTATCCTAGTTGTAAAATTTTTTAATTGACTATGAAATAAATCAGGTTAAATTCATCCGTTAAACCCAACTAGGAGTGAGTCAATATATCTGAATCACACGTAATTTCATCAATTGTGATATTGGAAAGGTTTTACGTAAATTAGAAAATATTAAAGAGTTGGACAAAAATGGTTTAAATATACTTGGTGCGCATTTGGTTTTGCCTGCTGCAGAAATAACTTTCCTTTTACATTTTCTGTTAATTTCCCTGTAGAACCGAAAAAAGGATTACTGTTTTATATACATGTAATACAGTAATAGAATTTCCCAATTCCTAAGAAATCAATTATCGGTTATTAAGAAACTGTGTACGAGTCATAACATTTGATAAATTGTTTTTGAATTGGTGATAAATGCTAGAATCTTGTAATAACAGTTATTTAAAGATATAGGTAACCTAAAGTGATTTTATCATTCAAGGAGATTCTAGTCTTTTAAAATAACAAGGAATACACTCCAGGGGATATAAAAAAATCTACACTAATGGACAAAACAATATTGGACAAATATTTAAGAGTGTTTTTTTTTTTTTTTAATTTGTTGAGGATGTTAAATTCCTATGTTTGGTATGAATGTTTTAAAAATCTATCTTTCGAATAGAATATTTTGCGTCATAATATTTTAACCAATTTTTTTATTAAGGAA
>Ga0209589_1002471_pt1 | contig 32098 bp, 9 predicted proteins | sample CowpeawhiteBW_FD_187525 | JGI IMG/M metagenome (GOLD analysis project Ga0209589, IMG submission 187525) | Root nodule microbial communities of legume samples collected from California USA - Cow pea white BW (SPAdes) (version 2) | ecosystem: Host-associated > Plants > Roots > Nodule | place: USA...
AATTAAAGTATCATTAAAAATTTAATAATTAATATATTAATATATAATAACTAATAATATATATAAAATGATTATTAATTAATAAAAGTATATAATAATTAATAATAATTATAATATTGTTAAAAACTAATAATATATATAGTTATTATTATTAATTTATATATATATATATATATATAATAATTAATGTATATAAATATAATTAAAATATTTTTAAATTTTAATTTTTTAATTCATTCAATTGTAATTTTACTAAATTTTTATTATGAAGGATCTTTTAGTAAATTTTAAATTTTATCTACTATAATATTTTTTTAATCTATCATATCAATTAAATTTTTCATTAACTTTCATAAAATTTATCTTCAAATCTATTCACTTTACCTTTTAAATCTACTAAAAAAAAAATATACATACTCATCTCCATAAATCTATACAAATTCATCTTCAGACTCTCTCCCAAATCTAGCTTACCATACGAACACAACCTTAAATAGAAGTTTAATAATATAGTACATCACAATTTGGATAATGATCGCGTGGGGATGAGTTTAGAAGGCTGATGAAAAAAATTGTGGGTTGAACTCCTTTTATTAACAAAAATTAATCAATAAGATTTGTCAATAAAAGAAAAATACTTGTCAATCAAATCATTCAGTAACTTTCATAAAATATATTTTCAAATCCATTCATTTTACCTTCTAAATCTATTAAAAAAAACACACATACCCATATCTTTAAATTTACACAAATCCATCTTCACGTTCTCTCCCAAATCCCTTACCATATAAACACAACCTTAAATAGAAGTCTAATAATATAGTACATCACAATTTGGATAATGGTCGCGTGGGTTCGATGAGTTTGAAGGCTGATGAAAAAAATTGTGGGTTGAACTCCTTTTATTAACAAAAATTAATCAATAAAATTTGTCAATAAAAAAAAAAAAAACTTGTCAATCAAATTTTTCACTAACTTTCATATAATTTATTTTCAAATCCATTCATTTTACCCTCTAAATCTACTAAAAAACACACACATACCCATCTTTTTAAATCTACACAAATCTATCTTCACATTCTCTTCCAAATCTCTTACCATACGAACACAACCTTAAATAGAAGTCTAATAATATAGTACATCACAATTTGGATAATGATCACGTGTTCGATGAGGTTAGAAGACCGATTAAAAAAATTGTGGATTGAACTTCTTTTATTAACAAAAATTAATCAATAAGATTTGTCAACGAAAAAAAACGTCGCAACTATAACTTTTAGTTTACATAAAAATGATGATATTTTACGTATTTAAATTTATAAATAAATACTATGAATGGAATATTGATCTTAAAGTTTATAATTAAAATTAATTTGAATAATTATTAAAATAATATTTACTTAAATAATATTTTAAAAAATATTTTATAGTTAATGCTTTTATTTTTTAAAATATTTTTTCAAAAACTATTTTTTAAAATTTATAAATAAAATTGTAAAATATGGGATGAAAATTATTTTTTATTAAATGTTGAATTCAATTTTCTAGTGAAAAAGTTCATTCGCATATTTATTCTATTTCTTCTTCTTATTATTTTTTAATAAAACTAGGTTCCTTTGAATATTAAGTCTTTTGGACAACAAAAAGAAACTAATAAGGAAATCATGAAAGTTGAACCCGTAAAAAGATAACATGAAGCCACAAAAAATCATAAGAACTAGAACTTCTAAAATTATAATTTGTTTTATGTCCCAAAACGACACATTTGAAATCCTGAAAAGAAAAATAATGGAGTGAATTGACTTTTGTAATAGTCACATATTGAAATGATAGTGATTTAACAGCAAAATTTAGTGGCAAAATATGAGGTGAACGCACTTCTTTACTAAGACAATAAAGAAATAAACAAGTCCAAATTCATTCAAAGTTCACTTTTACAAAAAAAAAAGAAAAACTTTTAGACATAAACAACATTACAGTGGGATAATATACTTAAGAAAACCTTAATATTCATTTTTAACTATTTTTCCAAAAGAGAATAAAGTTGATCGTATTTTAGTTTTTGGAATTGTATTAAATATAGGATAGAAAAGAGATTATGGGTTATGCCCAAATTACTAATAATGATAGAAAAGGAAAAATAATAGATAAACAAAATATAAAAGATAAGATATAACATATCTAATATATCTAATAATCTTCAAAGCGGGTACATATAAACTGTTTGTACAAAATTTGTTACAAATATATTCAATTATTGATCGTTGTAAGGATTTGAAAAAAAAAAGTAGTAAAGACAAAAAAGAAGTGAAGTCTCTAAATTTTTTCAAAATTTAACCATAGACAAAATTTTAGGTCTTGATTATTTAAAAAATTGAAGCATTAAAGGCAATAGGCCTCCATTTAACTAATAACTAAGACGTAAACCCTTGCACAAAATAAAATTATTAAAAAAAGAATGACAATTTTGAAATTTTAGCTAACTCTGAAACAACCGAAGCATATAACATGTATAGGCCTCAATTCTGAAACAACCGAAGCATATAACATACACATGTCTAGTTCTGGAGCAACCAAGGCCTAAACCTCTACATAAAATAAAACAATTAAAAAAAGTGACAATTTTAGAATTTTAACAAACTTATAAACCTCGACCTCGGTTCTGAAATAATTGAGACTTATACCTTTGCGCTAAAATAAAAGAATTAAAAAAAAAGTGCCAATTTTGAAATTTTATCAAACTGTAGATTTCAGTTTCTTTAGAATTAAAACATATGGTTGAATAGTCTTTGGTTATGACAAAGACAAGGGTCTATAAGTTTACAAAAATTTTGAAATTGCATAGTAATTTTATATGTTTCATTTTTTTTTAAAATCGAAACATATCATCCCGAGTTAAAAAGTTAAAATTACACTAGTGTATCTTATTAATCCTTGAATCATGGTAATTAAGTTGTTTTAGTGTCTAGAGTTTGATTATTAGATTAAATTAGTCCTTGAGATAGATTTTAGAATTTGATGTACCATAACCTACCTCCTCTTATATCCAATATAAGTAAAAAAAAAAAAGTTATTCACTCTATACTAATACTAAATTATACAAACTCAATTGAAACCTGTTTTCAAACTACGGTATCATTATTAGAATTTGAGAGGAAGAAGAAAAAAAAAGTCAGAAGAAACAAAACTCAGTTAAATAAAGGATGATTTAGATGTGATATATTTAAATAAGGTGAACCTACTTTAGATTTGATTATATTTAAGATTGGAGACAAAATTTTCAGACTAAAGAGAGTGTTTGCCATTTTGATAATAACTTGGGTCGTAAATATCTAATTTTTATATTCTTTATTACGAATGCATGAATGAGAAAGAAGAAAATGAGGAATAACACATCTCTCTAAAAAGGATTACAAAGAAGTATAGCAAAATATTCCTTTTTCCTTTTTATTTTTGTATTTTTTAGGATTTATTTCTGTAAACGTTTTTATTTTTGTATTTTTTAGGATTTATTTATGTAAACGTGTAATTGGTAAATAACTTCTATAGGCCCTTTTTCAAGTTCAATTACTTGTCTAAGTCTTGGTCTAAGAAAAAAAGGGGCTTCTCCCTACACCTCCAAAAAATTTTACTGTACCCAAAAAAATTTCAAATTTCCAATAGTACTCCTTTGAACCCTTTGACTATTCAGCGATAAAAGTTAATAAAAAGATTCTCTTCGCTCTGAAATCACAGGTTCTGTCATAAATCTCACACCTCCCACACTTTTTAACCTCCCTCATTCACTTTCTCTTTATTGAAAGAGACGTTTTCCACTTAGAGTACCCCAATTTGAAATCTGCTGTTGCTAGGAGGCCTTTTGCATCCAAACCCACATCGGTTGCTGCACTGAAGAAATCTACAAGGAAGGTTCTTTGTTTTTCTCAAGAGTGGTATGCATTGTTCTTCTATTTATGGTTATTGCTTGAATGTACTTGGAAATGTGAATGAATTAGTTAGTTTTGAACATGGAAAAAATATATTATGTGTAGGAGGATCGTTTTAGAGACTGTAGAAGTGAAAAACGGATTTGGATAGACCGTATTTCGAAACCCGTAAAATCTTTAATCGGTTTTCGAAACCCGGTGAACAAACAGATTTGTAATTGTGAACCAACATTTGAAATTCGGTTAAGTGATATAACGGAATTCAAAATCTGTTTTCTTTGTATACCGGCATTCGAAGCCCAGTTGAATTTTCTACCGGCATTCGAAGCTCGGTTCCGAAATTCAAAATCAGTTTTTTTTTTAATCGACATTGGTAGTCTGGTTGATGATTTCAATTTTGTTATTTTTTTATTTATTTGTTTATAAGATTTAATTTCAATTATTTTATTATTTATGTATTAATTATTTAATTTTAGATTATTTATATTTTATATAAGTAAATTAAATAAAATTTTATTATTTTTAATTTTATAGTTATTTTTACTATGTTAGTTTTTAAATTAATAATGATAATTTTTTATTTAAAATATTTACCTTTATAATATCTAGATTAATTATATTTAATTATTTTCAAGTTATTCTTACTTATTTGTTATTTGTTAGTTTTTAATGTTTTTATTTATTTTTTTGATTTTATTTATAAAATTTTATTTCAATGTTTTTATATTTATATATTAATTATTTAATTTTAGATTCTATATTAAATAAAATTATATATTGACAATGGAAGTCCAGTTGGTAAAGTATTTTTTTATTTAAAGTTGATATTTGTATACTGGCATTGTAATTCCGTTAGTTTAGTTTTTTTTATTTCTTTTGCCTATAGGATTTAATTTCAATTTGATTAATATTATTAAGTTGTTGTTTAATTGTTTTTATATTATATTTTATTAATTTTTTTTATTATTTTTTATTCTGAACTTGAGTTTTTATGTATTTATTTCTCTTATTTTTGTTTTAATTTGTTATCTTTTAATTCATTTTATTACTTTATTTTTAATTTTATTTTTTATATATTTTTTAATTAGATATTTTATAGTTATTTTTACTTTGTTAATTTTTAATTAATAATGATAAATTTTCATTTAAAATATTTACCTTTATAATATCTAGATTAATTATATTTAATTATTTTCAAGTTATTTTTACTTATTTATTATTTGTTAGCTTTTAATGTTTTTATTTATTTTTTGATTTTATTTATAATATTTAATTTTAACCTTTATATATATATATATATTAATTATTTAATTTTATATTGTTTATATTATATATAACTATATTAAATAAAATTATATACCGAATGGAACTCGAAAATTATTTTTTATTTAAAGTTGATATTTGTATTTCGACATTCCGATTCCGTAGTTTAGTTTTTTTATTTATTTTACATGTAGGATTTAATTTCAATCTGATTATTTATCTCACATATAGTTTAGTTTCAAAGAAAAATCTTCCATCTTTATATATAAAGAGATTATGACATAATAAAAATTTAAAATAATTAAAAACTGAATAATATTTTTAATTTTTTTTAAAATTTGAAAAATAAAAAATTACAATAGATATACATAATTATATGATACACACTAAAAATTTAAAATAATTATAAGTGAATAATATTTTTAAATTAAAAAAAAATTGAAAAATAACATTACATATAAAGAATTATATGATACACAATAAAAACCTTTAAAAAATAAATAAAACACAAAAAAATATTATTAAAACAATAAACATTAAATAAAAAATTAAATAAAATAACAAATAAAAAAATTATTAAAAAATATTTAGCATTAAATTAAAAAGAAATTAAATGTTCAACCAATAAAAATAATAAAAAAATATAAATATAAAACGAATACGTTAAATAAATAAAATATTATACCTAAAGCTAACAAAACAACTAAAAAAATATTCGAAATAATTAGAAAGCATTTTAAAATTAAAAAAAAATAATAAAAAAATAAGTAAAGCAAAATAAAAATTGGATTTTGATTTCTGGTCTGTGTAAAATGAAATTCGTGGTATGAAATTCGTGGTTATCATTACCAGTGGAAACTGATTTGTATTAAAAACAAATTCAAAATTAAGAATTAAAGATTTAACAAAATATTTAATTTTTATAAGTTTAAAAAAAATTAAAAAAAAATATTTAATGAATCACAAAAAATATAAACAACTTAAAAAATTAACAATATAAAAGATCTGTAACCGGATGTTGAATTCCATTTACTTTGTGAAGCGGATTTCTAAATCCGTTTTTGGGCACAACCAGATGTTGAAAACTGGTGTATGCTTTTCCAAATCCGTTTTCTGAAAAATCGGATGTCGAAATCCATTTAATTTTGAAGCGGATTTCTAAATCCGTTTTTGGTCACAACCGAATATCGATGCTTTCTGAGTTTTTTTTTTCTCTTTTCCATGTCATTATCTATTAGTATCTTGAAACACAAATCACCCCTTCATAACCATAATCACACATTCATAACCATGCATTCAGTATATACAAAATGCATTCGGTATATACAAAGCTTAACGTATAAAATGCGTTAATATATGAAAGTCAGAAGGATGGATGATGGACACCAAATAATAACTTACATACCTTAAGAAGATAAAACTTAAACAAGTGAAAATTAGAATAGTGTTTCGATAAACCTGATGCAACCAGCGGAAGTGCAAACACAGTTGACAGTTGAGAGTGAAAGCTGTAGAGGTTCTGAAAACAACAATGAAAATGACTTGTCAAGGATGCAGCATAAGAACCAAATACAAATCTCAACTCTCAACTTTCAGTTCACCTAACATAGTAATTATTTCAATTATTTTTATCTACTCAAGTCAGAGGTAAGTCAGAGGAGTAAAATGGACTGCACAATTAATTTTTGGGGTGCAGTAGAACTTTTTGGAGGTGTAGGGAGAAACCCCCAAAAAAAATTAGCAAAGAAGGTCAAGGAAGAAGAAAAAAAAAGTGGTGCAAAGCAAAGGAACCCAATCTGAAGTCCAAATTTGAAGAAATATTCTGAGGAAAGCATTAATTTGTCATTACTCAATAGGGTTAATTAATAGCTAAAAGTCTTGGTATTGTGGAGGAAAACAAAATTATAAACACCCAAGTGATTAGTAGTGCGCTGCGATTGTTGTATTATTATACAAAAGTGATAACCTAACTGTATAGCATTAAAATTCGCATATTTTATCTATTCTTGTACCTTGGAACATGGTTTAGGTACTTATTTGATGCCAAGGTCCTTTTTAACGGAGCAACTAAAAAATGCAACCTCAGATACCTCAACTTAACATAAAAAGATGATAGACATGATAATTTCAGGTAAGTTGAGTTCGGAGTCACAGCACATCTAATAAAAGAATGGTTTACGAAAAGGAAAAGAAAGATAAAAGGTTGATGATAATATACTGGGAACCATAACAATAAAACCATTCTTTTCCAAATGTCAGAAGTAGTTATTTATGAAGAATACAAGTGAAGCTAATAAATTATTATTCCCTAACTTTTGCAGGGAAGTAAGCATATTTCAACGTCAAATCCCTTCTGCCTTGAGGATTTACAAAAGAAAGCGCAAGAAATAATCAATGAGGATATACATTTGAGTGGAAGAGGCAAGCACATACACCTCACTCATCCGTAAGGAACCGACCGGTAAGACCATCCACCATAGAAAACGGCATATTCTCCGATGGCTTCCAGTGACGCTTTCTTTGATTAATGAACCAATTGTTAATTTGCTTTTGGTCTAACCCAGTTGATTTAGCCAGTGCAATCTTATCACCTTCCTGCAACATCAATCACAAACAAGGTTTTGTTTCACATGTAAAACCAACGTTTTTCCATATATTCATACATACTATAGATGCAATGGGTTATAACATCAAACAAATCTAAACACCTTTTACTCCAACGATTTATACCATGAAAATGAAGCTTGAATGGTGAATAATTACCGTAGGATAAGGCCATTTGTAGTGAATATTCCACCACTGAAGTAGCATTTGTCTAGCATCTTTTGGCAGTTTGCCTCTCTTTTTTTTCTTTGAAAATTCTAATTTTAGTGAACCAATATGACTTCCAAACTTACGTAAAAGTTTATCCTTCAACTCTCTATCTTCATTATGCACTTGTTCATCTTGAAAATCACCATCTCCAGCACTAAATCCTTCTTCAGAAGATACACCTCCATCGTCTGGTCAAAATAATAACAAAACGAAAGCTATATAAGTAAAAACACTTTTATAGATATCATCTTATCTTTGCAAAAGAAGTAAGTTTTATCATTTCAAGAGATGAATCATGACAAGAAATGGTTTTAATCAAATTGATAACACAAACGAGAACCATTATTAATGTGTATATTAAATACAACATGCCAAATATTCCACAAACCCAAGTTTGTTAACTTACACGTCCAATAATGACTATATAACTTGTGGGCAATGGTCTGAACGTAAGTTAATAATACGTTGCAACATGCATATTCTTCAACACAAGACGTTGGCCTTGCAAAATATTCATTTATGACAGCAGACATTTTAAAAATTAAATATGTAAAACATCCATATCATTGAGATGAAAACAGTACTCCTAGTCTCCAAAATTCTTCCTTCTAAATAAACTTTTACCACTGCGAAATATCATCGCTAACAATTCTTTCAATTTGTTTTTCGAAAATAGAATAATTATTTGCCCAACCTCCAACCTAATCATATCTTTTACGACAAAAAGATGGAAAATATGAAAAATCACATTCCCTTTCACACTATATTTCACGATTAATATTTTGAACTTTATTTTATGAATCATTAATCATGAGAAAATAATTTTTTCAGTATGAAAACTTACCTCTTTAATTAGTTATGAATAATTAAGACTCGAATGTTCTAAATATTTTATATTTAATTTACTTTTTTCACTGCACAAACAAGGTTTAATGTATGAAAGCCACTTTCACAGATAATTTGAAAGAAAACAACAAAAGCTTAACTACATTTTTCAAACTATTTTTTCTTGTAATTTTATTTACCTCGTTTCATATAGCGCCTTCGACTATAGGCGTGAAAACATATGCTTGAAAAAACAATACATACTATACTTAAAATAAAGATCCGAATGTTATAAACAACGACAACAGCTGTCAAAATGGATTAGAACCCACGGACTAATCCGGCTCACCACAAGTTTGGACCGAATTTGGTTGAAATTTTTTACAAATTTCAATACAGGTTCATTTTTGGTCCGGCTGACCTAGAACCCGACTCACCCGGATTGAACTCGTGATGAATCGCGCGAGTTGGCTCACCAACCCACAAATAAAATGTTTTCTATTAAGTTGAATTTTAAATTTGGATCATGCTAAGTTGGTTTTTCTAGCCAACATATAGATAATTTGTATTTTTGTTATTTTAATTTGTATTTGGATTGTATTAAAGTTTATTAAGATTCTAATTAAAATTATAATTTAATTTTAACTAAAAAAATAAAAGAAATTATATTTCTTTTAATCAAGTGAGCCTATGAACCAACCTATTTAACTTACCAACATATGATGGGCCGGACCAAATTCGAGTTTTTTTGGCTCACTAATAAATGAACCGAGTTAAATTGACTCACTAAGTGATCAACATGTAATAAATCTAATTAGGTCGAGCTAGATTAACCATTTTGACAGCTCTATGTTTGAACTTATCTTTGTATTTGTCTTTATTTTACATTTACGTCCTCTTTTCCCTCATTTAAATCATTAAAAGTATCTAAATCCATTGATTCCTCCTTTCCACCAAATCAACCCTGAAAATGAGTTTGAATGTGTTAAATGGGTGGAGAGGAGATGGGGGTGACGAGATTTGAGATTAAAGGTGTGGGTTTGAATGAGAAAAAATGTAATGATTTGAGATGAAAGAAAGGTGGACGTGGACCCTTGCAATTGTCGGGAGAGACTTTGAAAAGGAAGGGAAGAAGTAAGCTGACACCATGGAGAAGACAAGATTGCCCCACGGTTTCTTGTACATGTCACTTGTAACATTCTGTTCGAGCTCAAAAACAATTTTGCTACCATTCATTAACCGTACATTCTTATCTCTTCACCCGTTGTCATCCAACGCACTACATTACTAGTCTAATTTTGTTTCTTTAAACAAATGACGAAAAACTACAAAAACAATACCAAGGACAATCTGTCTTTCTCGCAAATTACCATTTTCTTTTCTCTTTTTTCCATCAAAGTATCTCGAACTTTACATTCATTTAATTTCCTTTTGTTTGTTACCTAATTACCCCTTTTCTCTTAACTCATTCGCACAATTTTTCATTCCGAGCAAATAAACATAGGGTGACGGAATTATTTGGTTACTTTTGAAGAAAATAGAAAGAATGAAAACAAGATGAAATAAATATAATTAAATATATAATTATATAGTAAATGTAAATATGTAAGAAATAGAAAGTATATTTTAAAAATGTCTTTAGTAAATTGACTTTATAAGAAAGAAAAGTAGTTAAAAATAATTAAGAACGAGTGTAAAATGAATCCTAATCACTTTGAAAATTAATTATCCTCCATTTTTCTCCAACCAAATTTATTAGTTGTCTTCCTCTACTTCTCTGCTGGTGGTGGGAATGACAAAAGATGGTTTAGTGGGCAAAGACAGAGGTGGAGGTTAATGATAGTCACTCAATCCGACAAGGATTTGACCAGCACATAGGAGTACACTGTGCATACCTGACCTAGATAGGAAAGAAATAAACGAAAATCAAAAAGGAAATCAGTGTTCAGAGGCAAGTTCCATCGGTTGTCAGTCAGCAGTGCCAAAGGAGACTGCCTCAAAAGGATACAATGATGCAACCAAGCACGAGTATACCTTCATTCTTAATTTTATGTTCACTATACACAAATGGGAATGGTAGAAAACAATAATAATGCATTTTTTTATTGGAGATAGATAAAAGAAAAAAAATAAAGAGTAAACTTTAAGAAAATTTCTATTACTTTCTTTTTTCAATTTAAATTAAAAACACCACCTTCATCCCATCCAAGCCCTGGCAAAACTACAGTTTAATATCGTATTATTATTGATCCTAATTCAGGAGTGAAGACAAACTAGGGTATAACTACAAAATAAAACAGGACGAGTACGCCTACATCAATATATCACAGATACATGAGGGGCCAAACAATCAATTTTTTTCTCTTTTGTCCTCTCTGATCACCAGACAAAATTGGACAACTGTTTTCAATATTTCACTACATATTATACTTTTATATTTAGCGTTCCTTTTTATGGTGAATCTGTTTAGTACGAAAGTTGCTGATGGATTAACTATTGTTCAGAATATCTGTATTACCTCTTGAACATAAAATATAATGGCTATATATACAATTAATAAAATAAATTTACTTTTAATGTTGTCATCTGCTTGCACAATAACAAGTATAAAATAAAAATTTCAGAAGATATATGTAATTCTTTCACGACTACAACCATTACAATACAAAAATGGGTAATAATAACATCTTTCCGCATTTTACTTTAACCATTTCTTTAGGGCTAATAACACATAACTTCACTTAAGATAAACGTGGATTTAATGTCCCATATCACGATTATTTCAAACTTAACAACGTAGAATAAGAACACGTCTGAGTTTAAAGGTAAAAAAGATACAGAAAAATTTTTGAAAATACGAACAGCCGTCCAAATACATTGTAAATGGCATAATTAGGCGGGATATAATAGAGAAGATTTTTGTTGATAAGAGAGACGAAAGTGTTAAAAAAACGACCTATTTTGAGGTAACGAAAAGACAGATCCTATTTATTTTGTGGCATAAAGTTTGAGCGAAGTAAAGACAATAGGGTTGTGTTCTTTGCAAGGGAGGGGGCCTGTTTCCCAAAATGAAAGATGATTTGGAGATGACAAATGTGATGAGTAGTTGAAGAAGATCCAGAAGGTAAAATGAGAGGGAGGCCCACAACCACAAACAGGCAGAAGGGAACAAAAAATCAAGGGCAATGCCAGGAGTGAGCAGGAGGGAATAGTGCGTGGGGAAGATCTAGATGGCATTGAACGTTCTATCAATATAAAAGCTGCTTTTCATCTCAGCGACAATTGCGAGAGTGCATGTGAAAGTTTTAACTCTAAAATCACCCGCTGCACACGGGAATTTCATTATTTACACTTTAACTACCTCCCTATACCTGCTCCTCTTCTCCTATCCCATGCTTTTGCAGTAATTCCAAAACCCAACATGCTTTGGGAAAGAACCATGACAACAACTATATGCAACAACCATGTCAATATATACTAACGCTATCTTTATATTACTTTATTCAACTTCTCCACTATGAATTTTATTTTATTCTTTATTCGTAATTCAAGATTTTACTTCTATCACACCCATTAAATATCACCCACACCAATCCTACCCAATCAACAAATACTATGCAAGTACCATATATGAAGACCGATTTCATAGCATTGCAATAACACGCCAAAGATAATATATAGCTAAATTCTATTTAGCAAACGTGCCAATAATTAGGCAATTATCCTATAATTACCTCGCATCCTATGCATTCACCGTCTCTATTAAACAAAACATTCATTAGAAATTTAATCCCAAAGCATCTGTGTCCAAAGGTGAAATATTAATCGATGGAAAGTCCCATATATGCCTAATAAAGCCTAAAAACACACTATTAGTAAAGATCTACTTGACATTTAGTAGATGCAAGATTCCAGTAGTAGCAATATTCAAAATAAGACAAACAATCATTTGTGGGGATCACATTAGTTTTCTTAGTCGTTTGTAAGACTAGCAAGTGATTAAAGTCAACTAACATAAAAACGTCTAATATAAATCTTATAATATCTTACTTTACTTCATAATATCTTATTTACTTTAAATGAATATCATACATTACATCATATTTTACTTCCACACTTTTGTAATATTTTAGTTACACGTCAGCCTTTATAAATTAAAAAACTGACTTATTAACAACTAAATATTTTTTATTCTTAATACTCATAAAAGATTAAAATTTTTAAATTTAAGATTATAGTCATATCACATCAGCGTGTTATGAGGAAAATTCTTTACAAAATCTAGATTTTGAATTCAAGAATCTGATAAGATAATTAAAGATGATCTAACATAAAAGCCGGCGATGACAATAGAGTAAAACTATAATTTGAAAAAAGGGGCTTCAAGAAAGCAATAAATTTAGTTTAACCTAATACAGTCAAATCCTACGAATAGAACATAAATTTATTATTGGCAGCCTAACTTTAAATTCAAGCTAGCACCACTTTTGCTTCTATAAATACAAGATCCAATTTGATGACTGCAGCTATTGCAGTGCAAGGGCATATAAAAATATCAAAAGAACAAAGGGGAAAGAAATCAAGGAATTTCAGGTCCTGTCAATTTTGCTTTTCAGACACACGTTCAAGAAAGATAAGTTTGCAAAAAGAATGATTAAGGAGAATCCATCCAAGCATGCAACACAAATCAATTTAAAAGTTTAAACATCACTTAAAAGGTAATCTGTACTTCCAAACATAAAACTATAAATTATGTTAGCTGCCAACCATAACCCACGTGATCATACTTTGCATTTGCAACGTTTCTGTTTAAAATAAAATATAATTAATCACCAAGACCCACAGTATGCCAGCTTCAACATAAAGAGCAATTTGGACATAGCATAAAGCAAGGCCAAAAATCCTACGCAAGTTGGTTACTTCCCATAGAAACAAAGGATTGAAAAGCAATGATATTCCAACAGGCTTCGGCCGTTTAATTAGGCAATGCATTCCAACCCTATTTAACATAATTTGAAACTCCATGAATTTAATGCACTGAAAGTAATAAGGCCAAACCAGAATAAGCCTAACAACAATTGTGCTGAGTTCACTTTCAATTTTTAACACAGCAGTTTAGTTCATAAAATTACAAGAATCTAAAACTACTTTAGATCCGGAGACAATATCGTTAGATAATCCCAGGGCGTGGGGGATGGGGGTCACTTCTTTAAATCTCAGAACAACCTTTATCACCCACGCTCAGCTGGAACTCGATACTCTTTTAAAGTATAACATCAAACATCGTTAAATACTAATATAGTACACAAGTCATGTATGAACTCAAATCCAAAATGGACAGATTGAAAAGTCAGAATAATAGAAAAGACAATTAAAGCCAAAGTTTCGTGTAAACAGGAAGGATAGAGAGAAAATTCTCCATCCTTATTTCACACACCTAAAAACAGATGAGAAATCACCGAACATCATTACATATATCCTAATAAATACTCAGTTATTTATGATTCGCAAATCCAAAATGGGCAATTGAAAAGCTATAAGATTATTGAAAGACAGCTAAAGCCACAGATTTCGTGGATCTTCAAGGATAGAAAGAAGAAAATGTCTCATCTATATTCCAGACTTTTTAAAAGAGATGAGATATCACCACATTTGCGGTGTGCCGCAGCATTAAGTCACAGTGTTGAATCACATGTTCTGTTATATCATCTAAAGAACATGACAGAAGTGATTTTCAGATATAAAAAGTGGAATTAACAAGACCCAAAAGTCATCATCCCTTAATCTCGTTTTTGGCATCATAAGGAAAAAATCTCATCACGTTTAAAATGCCATCCAACAACTAACAATGAATTACAGAAGTAGTCTTGATGAAATGCACAACTTTGCTTGAGAAAAGTCAACTTCCAAAACTTGATAACAGATGGATTTAATAAGAGAAGCGAAAGATGACAAGATCGTAGTCACAAGAACAAAAAAGTTACCAAGACTGGACACGGACACGGTCAAATAGCAGTCACGAGTCATTATCATAACGGATAACCAAAAACGAAGTATTTTTAGGCTCCGATCCATACTAACTTGTGTTGAAGATTTGTAAACAGACTCAGTCTATAGGCTGGAAGACACAAAAAAAGGAAGACTAAAATAATACAAGAGACAATATGAAGAGATGCGCCAGTTGTGAGGACGAAAAATGCCCCTTTAAACCACCGGGTGTTTGCAAATAACACCTATCTATTCTTTGGTCAGTGTAAAGCATCCCAAAAACATGTCTGCAAGAACAAAATTGGAAAGCCAGATGCAAAGTCCCATGTTCGTCTAACCAGAAATTCACGGCCAGGACAGATACATAAAGAAAATAAATAATAGTAAACAAAGAGGGAAATAAAACAAGTCCAAGCAAGGCTGGTTCCAAGATCCTGTCACTTAATCAACGATGCAAGCCAATAAAGATGAGGTTGTTAAGACAGAAAAACAAGGTCAGAGATACAAACACATGGCAACCCATGAATGAACAAAACAATCCAAACTTTCATCCAACAACGAAAGAAGCGCGGTCACAGTCTCCCATTGAAAGCGCATACAAACAAGGGTTTGTTAAAGTTACACCGCATTAACCGCAGAAAGCAGTGTAACAGTTATGCATAAACCAGCGGAAGAGAGGGAGAGAGAGAAGTCCGTCCAATAGGTTTATTAGGGTTTTCTTTTATTTTTCTTTATTTAATTTCAAAAGCTGCGCGTAATGTAGTATTATTAGCAATAGTAGTATTTGCAAGGATTGTTATACAAGTGTTATACGAGCAGTATTCAAGTTTTCAACCAATCAACGAAAGCAAAACCTCTATTCTAATCTGGTTTCTGCACAAATTAATGCAAAAGCGCAATAAACGTGAAAAAGGAGAGAGAGAGTACACAGCGAGCTAGCGCAGATATCAACAAACCCCGAGTAAAAACAAGAAAGTGTAAAAAAGAATACCACTAACCGGAAAGGGTTGGAAGAGAGGAACCGGTGCAGAGATCCATAAGCTGCGTTTCGATCTTGTTGAGGAAGGTGGTAGCTTCGTCAAAAGGCCGCGTCAGATCGGATTTGTATTTCACCAGCATGTCACAGTAGGTCTCCTGAAACATCACACACACACACACACTCATACAAGTAAATAAATAAAAAAATAAATATATAATAAAACAGCAACGAAATTCTCGCATTATTGTTATTTGGCTTCTTCGGTTAATAAATGTGTGCTAGCATGTTTATGTGATGTAAATGTTAAAATATCAGTGTATGAACATATATATATATACGTGCGTGAGCACGAAAGAGAGAAGAAGAAAGGGAAGGAAGAGGGGACCATGAACTCGTCGAGTTCGGGATCGGCTCCAACGCACGTGTAAACAACGTCCCTCTTGCAAACGTCGTTTTCTCGTCGGATTTCCTCTAACAAGCACGCGATTTCTGGAGGCGCTCCCACCTGAACAAAACGGTTTGTTATAGCCGCATTTGTTACACAGTTATCAATTGCAACAACGAAAACCAAAACAGTAAGAATAATGTTATAACAAATAAATAAACCAGTGAAAAAATAGGGTGAGGATTGAACAGCTTAACTACCTTCTGGCAATCGATGTAGGCTTGGAGGAGACGAGGGTAGTGAGGGTGAGAGGCGATTTTGGCTTTGATGAGAGAAGAGGTGTCGTGGTGGCGCTGGATTTCGGGTGCGACGGAGGCGTTCGGGTAGGGTTCAGCTCCGCTGCCGGCGGTGATGGCGACGGCGGCGGAGAGCAACTCGTCGGATCCGAACATCGGAATCCGGCTACCGGAGGACATTAGGAAGCCGTGGTACTCAGCCGGAAATATGCTCTCTGGCGTCATCAACGCTTTCTCCGAGTACTCCGCCGTCGACGGCATGCCGTACATTTCGTCTTCCATGACGCTGCGTGGTTTAGCTTGCGTGCCTTTCCGTGGCGTCTTCGTAGTGTCGCAGAGGCAGTGTTCTAGAAGAACAGATTACAAAGCAAACAGCAACACATCACGATATTATTATACTGTTATGAAGGATTTACTGGAGCGGGGGTTTTATATTCATGATTATGATTAACGCTAAGTAGCTTTGTTTTTATTTTACTTTGTGTGGAAGGAAAAAAAATTGAAATCGCCAGACTTACGTTCGCTGGTGAGCACAGTGGTACAGTTACCGATGAAGACGAAGATTATCCGATTTTCATAATAAATTAATCTCACATGAAATAAAATAATAAGAGGATTAAATTAATATGAGTGGGACTCGAGTTTAGGATTCCGGCGAGTAACGGAAAGGAGAGAAGGTGTATCGAGAAACGTGATCTCTTTTGAAGAGGAACTGCAACGACAACAGGAAGAAGCAGTCACGCACAGGCAGTGATGTAAACCAAAACGAAAACTAAACTTAAATTAAGAAAATAAAAAGGAAAGAGAAAGCGAAAGAGAATGAAGTTGAGATGATTTTCTTTGCTTTTCTTTTTAATTTAATATCTCTCTACACTTTGGTGACTTTTGTTCTGTTTGATTTAATTTTAAAATAGTTGTATAAAAGAAAAAAAATAGTTTGAGTTGTGTAGGCCAATCGAAGGGCCATGTGGTGGTGGTGGCAATCTATGACCTTCCCTGTTGTTATCTGCTCCTATATGTCTTGGAAAGGAAACACTGACCTTCACATTCTCAGTGCATTTGTATTCATCTTACTTATGTCATTTATTTTGTATCATCTTAAAACTAAACTTCTTCCCACTAATAAGATCGGGGTTAAATTCTCACGTCAATTTCCCAAAATATATGTATATCTGAACATAATTCTCACTCCATATTTCGTTTCTCTATCAATCAATATCTGATTTTTCTTTCCCTTTAAATGGGTCGTATATTTCATTGTCGGGTTTTTTCATTTCATGACTTTTGCATAGTCACAAAATTGTAGTTGTTACATTCTGCCCTATTGGACGAATTGTGAGCAAATTATAGAAGATGTCTTTGTTCTTTTCAAAGAATCTTCCATAGCAGATGTCAAACACAAATTTCAAAAAATAAAAATGATAAAACTCATATTGATATAGGCCTAAATAAGCGCAACAACTTGTTTTCTCCCCGAGTCGCTGTAAGCCCTTAATTAGCCAATTAAAGAGTTTAGAGTGATACGCAGAAGAATTTTTTAATTTGTCAAAAATGGAAAAATAGTTTCCAAGAGATGAAATTGAAATAAGTGGTATCTTTTAAGCTACAAAAAAGTTGAAGTAAGTTATTAGATAAACTCGTAGAACATTACTTATGATAGAATAATCGGTGTTAAATTTGCCTGTTTGAGAAAGCGTACCTTGACCAAAGCACCAATCCGAGCATTGGTACTATTTATTTGGAATATGTGAAAGGAACCTTATTTGTTCATCATAATGATTCTATTCCACTCATATATTCAAATTCTGCACTCATAAATAAACAAGGTTGATGTTACAAATAGGTTCTACCCTGCTATCACATAGTCTTTTCATTATTCAACAGATCAAATCTCCAGATTTTCTTACATCTAAATTACACCTAAAATCATACTTTGCAAACACATTTTGAAGATAAACATATTAGTTTTGTTTATCTCAACAAATTTTATTATTTCAGAGCAAAAATATAACTTTTTTAAGTAGAGATAAATAAATTTCTAAGTAAAATTGATTTAACACATAGTTAAGTTAAAAAAGTTCTCGAAACAAAATTGAGTATATTTATAAAAAGATATTATGAAGACCGCAGAAAATTTTGCGGAAACAAAAAATATTAATTTAGGAAAATCTAGTAAGAAATTCAATTAGAAATCTTCTTACATTAATAAAAATAAGGAGAAGTGTATGCATCAATATTTAATTAATATATTCATTAGACAAATGTGAATATAATAGATTTATGTGATAAATAGATATTAAAAGGATTTATTTTACAGGAAATTATGTATATAAAACTTTATCAAATAATAATAGCATAAACATGCCTATCCATTACTTATAAACACTTAAGAAAAATTAGGACAAGGAAAAAAGAAGAAGATATTCTTATGCGCGTATAATAGATTTTGGTACTATTGAAACATATGTGCTTTCTTATAATTAATTTTGAATTAAGTTCACAGTCTCCAGAATAGGTTTGATGATAAAAATCTGATATTTTAAGATGCTGTTAAGATAAGGTTTAAGACATGACTCGGTGCTTTTTGTAAATTTCTATAGTTATATTTATTTTTTAAAATGACCTCTTTTTTGCGATATAAATTATAATTTCGACTAAGAAACTGTATCTTTTGTGAAATGTTCAAAGTGATAAAAAATCAGATACAAGTTGGAGAAAGATATAAAAGAATACTTATTATCATTGTCCGGAATAATGTAAAGAAATACCATAAATTAATTATAAATGGTTACATATGATAAATTAATGATGTTTCAATTGATTTTAAATAGTTAATCTTGTAAAAAAAATATCGATATTCAATATTTATATATATTGAACTCCTACAGTTTTCACCAAATTGATTATTGTATCCTGTATTATGAATGTTGGATTATTTATTAATTATTAATTTGATATTCGTATCATTAATCTAAGTATTATCACAATCGTCTGAATTCGCTAATAATATGTATATATCAAACTTGTGTTTGGTTATTAATAATTTAAGTGTGTATATCATTCATCTTCATCTACATTCGATTGTTTCTATTACCTTTTTTTTTTTTTCAAATTTCCAAAAACTAAAAATAACTATACTTTTGTACAAGTTAAAATTATTTTACACATTAGATTTTTGTAGAAATTTTGCTCTTTTATCATTTCCAGAAACTTAAGTGTATAAAAATTACTTTTAATTCATATAACTTGGATTAATTTTGATATTTTTATTCTATTTTCATATAAATGGTTACAAAAGAGAAATCTAAAGATAATGAGAATATATTTTTACTGTTTTACATTATGGTATGTATACATGCTTGCCAGTCATTATGGTCACATAAGAGTATATTAATTTCCAAGAAAGATGTCTTATTTAATTACTATGTGCTCTTAATCTTAGACCTGGATTAGAGTAAAGCTATAGACTCTTTTGTTCTTCTTTTTCAATGTCTTTGAATAAAACAAATTAAAATTAAAACCTAAACCTGATTTCTTTAAATTATAATTTTTTACCAATTTACATATTATAAATTAATTATATTTTTAATCAGTCTTTAATATTATTTTTATATTAAAAATTAAACATTTTAAACATTAAATTAAATATATGAATAATCAAATAATCATTTCATAATAAATAATATATATATATATATATATATATGATAAATATTATTAAAAAAGAGTTTAATATAAAATATATTAGGATGTGTAAAGTTTATATTAACAACATTATCTCACAAATTATTTTATATATATTTAGTTTATGCGTGAATCTTTAATTTTCCTTTTCACATATCGAGATATGTATGTTTTCTATATGAAATTATATATTTATTAATAATATGATAGGAAGTGATATGTTTTAAGTGTAAATGACCCTCACAAAATTAACTTATTAAATTACAATTATCTTCATTTATATATTATAAATTTATTTTTCTCTTTGATTAATGAATCTTTCTTTAACGAGTGTTTTTATATTATTCATCGTTGTATTTCTAAAATACAATACTTTTGATATATTAAAAAAATTATTAGATAACTACATAGAAAAAAAAATCAACATAAAATCTTAATATACCATTTCTAACAAATAGTATTTTAAACTCATATAAATTTAAGAAAACTTGCTAAAGGAAAAGTTTACTCCCATTATTTGTATAGAGTAAATGTTGACACAGAGGTAGAAGGTATTGAAGATGAATCTTAGGGTGTATTTATTTGGAAGGAATTATTTGAGAGAGGGAGAAGAAGAGATCCAAATGATTAGATGATTATATTTTTTAAGAAATTTGAAAATAATTTTAAAGTAGATTAGAAAATGAAGTATATAAAAATTTGTGACTGAATTGATTCATATGACATATTAAAAAATATTAATAGATAATGAAATTATATTATCAAAATAAATTTAATATGTAAAGTAGAAAATAAGTAAATATTGATAGTGTGAAAAAAATAAATAGGAAGATAAATTAATCATTTAGAAAATGAGAAATAAAGCGTTAGCATGATAATGGGGCATTGTTTTGTTGAATTTAATATTTGGGAAGGATAAAAGAGGGTTGAGTGCAAAATATTCGAAGGGAGAAAGAGTGTTGAAAACACGTACAACTTTTCAAAGTGTGGCCGACACGATTCTGAATGCCAATGGGATCCGACACAAGTTGTTTCAGAAACTCGTTAATTAAACAAAACAGAATTACATACGCCGGTTTTTGCCTTCCTTTTCTATCATCTTCAACAATACTTATATTTTAATATATCAATAAAATCTTCTCATTCACCCCATCTACACACTTACTTAATTCATTAATCATTGGATAGTAATTTTTTTATTCACCCACTTCACTTCATCTACATTCAAATATAACATAACTCTAATCCAATCTTTATTAAATAAACTCAAATTTAACTCTTATTTCATAATTAAGATATCATTAAGTAAATCACTTTTTACATTTGTAATTTAAAACTCTTCTTTGTTGTGGCTTTCTGATGCAGAGTTTTCAAAATTATTTGATATTGATATATTAAAAAAATAATACAAACTTAATTAGTAATTTAATGTATATATTTAAGTTTAATTTTTTTACTTAATGATTTTTATTTAAAAAAGTTCTACGTAGTTTTTAATAAAATAAAAACTCAACGTGGTCCATTTCGTTAAATCGATCTTAATGTTAGTTTGAAATGTTATCTGTCAAATTTTGAATCTATTATGTGTTAACTTAGATATGTCTCGATGTTAAAATTTGAATTATTTTTTACTATCAAAGTGTCACATATAAAAATGATAAGAGTATCAAAATAGAAAATTCTTCTAATTTTAACAAGTGACATAATAGATTAATAACATTTTCAAACATAACCACACTAAATTTTTTTTTAATAAAATTGAGAATAAATTAAATCAAAATCAATTTGAATAAAAATCAACTATAAAAACCATAACAAATAAAAAAAACTTAAAAAAAATATAAAAATCAAATTATTAATTAGACCTTTTAAGATATTTTAAAACTTTCAAAATCAATAAAAACTCGACATAAAATCTAAATTCCTTAAAACTCAACCAAACTTAGTCTATTTTTGAGTCTTCTTCAAACTAACAAGAGTAGTCTATTTTCTTAAATCACAACCTAAGAATAAATCTTAGATGCAATTTAGTATTTTTAAAATAACTTTTTACTATAATTTTTGTAAATGACATATTTTAACAAAAGAAATATTTTCTTTAATTATACCTCTACAAGGCTGATTAACATTTTTCTTTAATTATATATTTCATAAATCCAAAAAGCTTCATCGCTGCTTTTTTCATCTGTTTAAAAGAAAGAAGAACTGAAAGATAATAGAAGATTGGAACATGTAAGAAATTTTCAATTTGTTTCCTGTATTTAAAGAATAAATTCATGGCCTCCAAAATTTTTTACAATTATATACAAGTATTTTTTATATGCCACTAATATAAATTAGTTATCAAATATATTTATAATTAATTTCTGCTTTAAATTACTTAATTAACCACTTTTATTATATATTACTTTTATAATACTTAAACCGACACTTGATAAAAAATGGAATATATACCAACCATATAGTACCAGTAAAATTATTTGCCCACTCAATTTTTTAATGTATGTTCTCTACAAAGAAACTAGTAATGCTAACATGTTATTAGCTAATTAACGCTCAAGTCTACTTTTTACTACGGAGTATAATGATTGAAAATCATGATTATAGTAAAGTAGTTGATATATTTGAATATTTCAATTTGGAACAAGGAAAAATTTGCAATAAGGCCATGATCCTTTTAAGCGTATTTGTTGATTTTGCGAGAGAATAAGTAAAGATGACATGTTTTATCTTTCTAACAGATTCATAGATAGACTAGATAAAATATTTGAGAGAGAACATAAAATTTTATTTCTTTTAAGATGAAATGATTTGAAGAGACGAAGAATACAACTATCGAATGATATTTTTTGACTTTTTTTCGAATTTATAGCCTTTTATTTATTATAAGTAATAATCATAATAATAAAATAATAATAATAACTATTTTTAATCAATCATCACTAATGATTGTACATGGAGCATATGAAATCTTTTATATCTAAGTTAAAGTTACTAGAAATTAAGCTTAACTTCAATCTTAATAAATTAATTTAGTGGATGAAAATTGTTTTTATTTATATCATATAGTAAAATTTAAATATAATTTAATTTTACTAATTCAATAAAGAAATATTTAACTTGGTTAGGTTATTATTTGGCTTAACCATCTTTAACTAACATAGAATCTCCAATAGTTTAACTAATACTAAAAATTCCAACTTATCATGAAATCCTATTTATATAACATTAATTTACAGTAAAAAAATCTTAATTTACAACGCCTTATTCAACAAATTTCATTAATCAAAAGAAAGAAAGAAAATTAGATAATTAAACTACTCTTTTACTTATAAATAACCTTAATTTTTTTTATTGAGAGGACACGAAATATACAACACAAATGTTCGACATATGACATCATCACTAAAGAACAAAAAATATATTACAATTTAAAATAATAATATTTTATTTACATTTATTTTATTTTTTAACTTAAAAATATATTATTAAACTGATTGTATATTTAGTTTTGGAAGAATATGTATTATTATTATTATTATTATTTTTGTTTTTTATCAGTTTATTTGTGTTTTTTTAACACACAGAGGATATAATGAGTGTTTGGTTATTGGGGTAACCAAAGGTTGATTGTTTGTTCTGAGTTTTCAAAGATGATTGATTGATTGCTGAATTGAACCACATCAGTTTTCTTCCCTTATGGGCCACGCCAATTCGTTAAGTCAAGTCACTCAGATCCATCGCTTAAATGGGTTGGGTTTATTCTCTTTCATTCACGCACACCAATTTCTAATCAACACTACAATTACACATTTAATTGATGGTTTACTAAGTGTAAAATATGTATTTTGATGTTAAACTTAATAAGGAAACCATATTCATTAATACTTGTTACTCTTTTAGAAAATAGCTCGTAAGGTGTGAAAAAAGATAAATGGTATTTTGAGTTAGGTTCCTATCGGATGAGTTAGAAGAATATGTGAAACTATGTATGTAGAGATGGGTTTTATGGGAAGTGGTAACAATCAACAACTTGAATTAAGAAGGAGTTATAAGGAAGCATGGAGATGTGAGAAAGAAAGGTAAAGACAAACAATTGTTGCATACGAAATTTTAGAGTGATCACAATTGCAATCAATATGGTATGGTATCAATTATGGAGTATGAAGGTTCCCTCAACAAACTTATACATCTCGCTTAGAGGTAACTTGAAAGCAAACTCCCAACCAAAGATAATATAAAGAAAACGAATGTCTTGCAACGAAGAGGAACTCAAGGTAGATACATTTTATTCACATTTGATTCACTTCTAACAAGGTCGATACATGGAAAACATGTTATTTTCGATCATTCATTTTTGGCAACATGGGCAAGGGATGGATCACTCTATAAAAAGTGAAAGATGGTATGTAGTGTGGGGGTATGATAATCTTGGAAGGACTACATGTCATTCACATTGTCACATAATGCTTTAGCTTATTATCCAATCATACGTAGGGTGTCAAAGTGAGTCAATTTGACTCACACGAGTTTACTCATCATGGGTTAAACTAAAAAAGGATAGCTCAACCGAGTTTACCTTTTTGATGAATCAGAAATTTTGCAACCCGACCCGACCTACCACGAGTTTATAAATTAGTGGGTTGTCTCACTTACAAATGTTCTTTTTTGTAATTTATTTTATATATTTATTGCATTACAGTCAGAGTGAATTGACTTAATTTATTTTGTATAATAGTGGATTCAGAGTGTTTACCTAATTGTCAAAATATTATTATAAAGATAATAATTAAATATCAAAATATCAATGTATATAACATGACAAATAAATTAATTAAGCATTCAAATTATTCAAATATTATTGAGCAATATTTTACCATTTAAAATTATGAAATTGTGAACCCATATAATTAAAAGTACTAAATAGATATAACAAAAATAAAAAAAATGTTGGATTAAGTGAGTCAACCCGACTCGAACTCGTTCAACTAGTGGGTTAAGTGAACCAAACTCAATTCAACCCACTTTTGAAAAAACTGATTTTATTTCAATCCAACCTAACTCGAACCCGTAATGAGTCGGGTTGACTCACGGGTTGAAACTCATTTTAACATCTCTATATGCTACAGAGGAAGCCAAGAAATATTAATGAAATTAAGATTTTGTTTTCAACATTTGTTTGAGATATAATTAAATTGTAACATATAAATATATACAAATTTTAACTCATAAAACAATTTTGTAAAATTAAATTATTTTTTCAAAGTTTATTTTCTAAAATAGTACGAGAGTTTATTGGAACAAAATTTGTTAGTAATGTGAAGAAATATATTAAAAATTCTACATTTATGTTTCTAAGTTATTTTATAAAGTTTAGTTAGATTTAAATTTTACCATTATTAAATTAATTAAGCTTAAAGTTTATTTTACAAAATAAGATTAAGATGATATAAGAGTTTGTTAATATTTATATATTAACAAACTTAATTGAGAATATTATATCACCTCACTAATATCATACACGATTTTATTTTTAGAATGCAAAACTCGCTTTAAATTATAATATCCTAGATAGAACTGTAAATTTGAGTCATGATTCATGTGTCAATTTATAATCCATTTTTGAAAAAATCCATTTTAAGGGACTTCCAATTGAAGAGGCAAAAAAAAAAAAAACCTAACACCCAAAACTCTTCTCTAATGTGGGGTAAAGGTCACAGTTAAAGTGAGTTTGACTCTACAACATAGACTTAAATTAACTTTTAAAAACAACACTTTTAATTTTGGTTAAAGATTGAGTTGAGTCAACGTAAATTAAAGGTTTAGATGGGTCGATGCGAGTTGAAGGTCAAGACGGGTTGATCCAGAATGAAGGTCGAAATGGGCCTGCCAAGGACGAATGTTAAGACAGGCAAAGCCAAATTGAAAATCGAGACGGATATAAGATCGAGATGGGCTAAAAGTCGAGATGGACCAGTTCGAGTCAAAGGTTGAGACAAACCCACTCAGGCCGAAGTTTAAAACGGATCGACCTGGGCCAAAGGTTGAGACTGACAGAAGATCGAGACGGGTCGAATGTCGATACAGACTAGTTCAAGCCAACAGTTGAGATGGACTGACCCGTACCAAAGGTCGAGGTGGGATGGATCGGTTTGAGCCTAAATTAGGGACAAGACAGCCTGCGCCAAAAGTTGGGATATGCCAACCCGGATCGAATGACAACATGAACCAGTCCGGGTCAAAGGTCGAAACAAACTGTATTGGACCAAAAGTTTTGACTAACCATTCGTAAAATTTGATATCGATTATCTTTGACCGAAGATCGTGACGAGTCATCTAAAACTTATGGACACTTTAACCTTTTGAACTTTTCCCATGGAAAGTTTTTTTGGCCCGTAGACTTTTTATTTTTAGACCTCGATGCATGTGGAGCATGGCCAAGCCTTTTCAAGTGGCCAAATTGATACCAAGTTATGCTTAATTTATAGCTAGCGAAAACGAGAGCAGTTTATGCAAGGTAGGGAAAAGAAGTGTTAGAAATTTTGTGCTTTACATTTATAAAGGGTTTAAAGTCTCTCAATCGTCAAACTTCTCAAAGAGGTGGCGGGATTCTAGAGGATAATTCCCTCAAATCTCACCGACAAGGAGTTAATGTCAAGTGATTATATGTGTGGCTCAAGTTGGGTCTGGGAACTGTTCTAGGGGTGTTATAGTCCGAAACAAACGAGGAATGAATAAGTTGGAATTCCATAAAGCTATCATTGTAGTTTGTGCTGTGGTGCACACACTAGTTCTACATGCACAAACTTGACCATTTTAAGGAATTATGGAAGCTTAGTAGACAAGCATGTTAGTACTGGCTTTATTCTGGTTTTTGAGGCAAAGTGAAGAAGAATCAAACACTTTTGTCTTAAAACATGTTTGTGGTAGCTGTTTCAATGGTTTGGTTGAACTATATCAAAATAGTTTTGCTGTCTCTCTGGTACACTTGTACCTCCTCAGTGATACATTTCTTTGCTTATATATAAAAAAAAATGGACCATGAACGGAAGAGACTAAATCTTTTTATATTTTTTATTTTTATAAAACAAAAAACAATCTTATTTGAATTGAATAAAAAAATTGCAAACAATAAAACCTTTTTTTAGAATCATCATTAGTATATCAGATACAACTTTTTTTCCATAATTAAGTTATGTAAACTTCAACCCAAAATTTTGTTAAAAATTTTAACATCAATGATAAAACTCCTCATGTTAATATTTTCACTTAGAAAAAAATTTAAAGCAAGCATTTATGGTACATCTCTTACAATGAGTGTATCCATACACTTGAATATTTGATTGTTGTATTAAACGTTTTATATAAAAAAGAAGAAGAAGAAGATTGAATGATCTAATTAGAAATCACAATTCTCTCTCAGCCACCCCATAAAGAGATACATCTTGATATAATTAGAAAGTGATAAAAAAAAATAGTCACACTGTATGTAAATTAGCATTCATTCCGTTGAGATCTTTTTCTTAAACCTTTTTTTATTAGTATTTCAAAATTACATTTAGCGTACCATTGTACAAATTAAAAGTTGTAAGGAATATGCCACCTTATATTAAGTGCTTGAAAGTGATAAAATAATTCTACTTTTTTTTTTTCGTTTTAACTAACCATCATAACTATATTTGGATAACTATATTTGGAATCTGTAGTTGAATACTTATCTACAGTAGTATACAACACTTTTGAAGTCGTAGAGTACAAGAAGAACGACACTAATAAATAATAATCCCTTTTAGCAATTTATTACAATAATTTTTTTATATATAATAGTTAATAAATAATTTACATAAAGAATATATCCAACGACATAGGAATAATATAAGACTTAAAAAGCGGTGTACCTTAGGAACTTCCGTAGGTTCGTGACACTTCAACGCCGACGTTAGGACACACATCTGAACCTCAAACTCCTGTTTATTCGCAGCAGTCATTTTACTTTCAAAAAAATAGCGTAAAATAAAAAAAAAGAAGTTAAATAACTTTTTAATAATTATTCCAATACTTATTTTAATTGAAACTAATTTTATCAAATAAATTATTTAAAATAAAAATTTCTAACCACTTTAAAAATTAGTTATAGTTATAGTCCTAGTCAAAGAAAATGTCACTCGTGCATTTCAGCATCAATAAGTAATAATATGAATTCAATATACGACATTAACATTTTCCCTTTAAGCACATCTAATGCCATCTCAATACTTTCACAATTGTTAATATCTCAAAGAAACTTTGGTTGTGAAATGAAGCATACGTACCAATATTAAGAGTTGAAATGAATGTGGTAGCTAGTTGATGAGAGTTTCAGCTTTTCTTGCTTATGTAGTTAAGTTCATGCCTGAAGCCAACACTGCCCCAAGTGTTAAAAAGCATGGTTTTCAAGAGTTTATTATGGTAATGGAAAGGTGTTGTATATATATATGAAGATTTGTGGGTGCAGAATTGAGGAAATAACGAGACACAGAAATGGGAGTTTTTGGTGTGAAGAAGATGGAGTTGGTTCCTTTATATAGTGGTGCGGTTGAAGATGGATTGAAATGGAAAGTTAAAGCATGAAAAGTATATTAAGAGAGGGTTTTGAAAAGAATTCTGGGGGCGGTGGAATATAGCTTTGCTTTAGACATCAAATGCTAAAAAGCTAAGGAGCCATTTAAATAAGTTATCGTATGGTCATTGGGGAATCCAAATCAATGTCGACAATAACTCACTTCTCCAACTTTTCCAATGCCCTTCTTAACATGAATCATGATTTTTCCATCTCAATTTTTTCAAAAATTATACACTTAATTATCCTTTTTCTTTAACACATTCTTCGAATACTACTTTTTAGTCGGTAAAATTTATATAGGAGGTGTATCTCATAGCTCATTTTGTAAACAATAAGGGATGGATGATAATAAAAAAAAAAGTGTTTAAAGTTGTACACAAGTAGAAAAATATAATTTAAAGGCTAAGAAATACTTGCAACCTCCATCATAAAACCTATTTGACATTCCAAAAATAATGTTAGCTTTCTACCCATGGCAACAATACCCAAATTGCCTCTAGTTTTTGGAACTTCAGGATTAATCTACATTGTTTAGATATATGCTACAACATATTTTCCATATCATCAACGACTTTCTTAATTTGCTAAGAAGAGTCTAATACCCTTGTTCTTATCCTTGTGCTATGAAGACTTATAATTCCTTTACATATTTGCAAAGATAACGTAATATGGAGTAAATGTTGTTTGCTATAAGCTTTGCCATCTACGTTTGTCATGTTGGATTTTTTTATGTTTATTTTAGGTTTGATGTTAACGGGAATTATATGAAAAATACTTGACATAAATTTATGTTAGATTACACAAGGTTTCAATGTAAAAGCAATAATTTAGACCAGACTATAATATGTTTGACGTAAAAAGGTCTATGATTAATAAAAAAATGTACAATGAAATGAACATTTATGAGTTTATTTCAGTTGTGTGTGTTACTTATCAAATAAAGAATTTTGATAAAATTGAAGAAGTTGGAAAACATAGAAGCCAAACTTTGGATATACGTTGGACCACATGGGAAGAAAATTAAGTTGCACATGCACTAAAACCAAAAAAAGATAGAAATCTCTAATTTTCAATTCATCCTTAACTTCAATATCTCAACTCAATTTTCTCCCTGAACGATTGATAAGTGTCTAGTTTACTTTTAATTGCATATCATTTAGACACTTATCTTATATGAATTTGATGAAAATCTTAAACAACTCCTTTTGCCTTAAATTACAGAATGAATAGTAGAGAAGTTAGAAAATATGGAAATGGCTATGTATGTGATGTTTTTTTTTTCCAAGAAAAATGAAGGAAATCAAGAAGATGACGTTGAGCCCCAAATTTGGCATTGAGCATTATAAGGTGATTTGTTGAAGATTCAAATATGAGTATTGCGACTGCGCAACGATATTGACGCTGAGCCACAAAGAAATATTCATTGCAAGAAACTTTAAGCTCTGAAATTGGCAATTGAGCCTAAATCAAAACCCACATAGAGAAGAAATCTCCATTGCTGACCAAGCTAGAAGCTTAAGCATGGAAGAAACCCACATAGAGTGGAAATATCATAGTTGACCAACAACTTGGGAGCTAAAGCAACACACTTAATTTCTTTATAAAAAAAATAACTGACCTTTGTTATTTGTATGTTGAATATGAATTTATTTTGTAATTCAATTGTAGAGGTCTTAAGCACTTATTATAATACAGTTAGAGAGAACCATGAGAGGAATAAAGTAGCTCTTTGCGCTTGTATTATAAATCATGATGAACAACTAAACTCTTTTTTGTTGGGATTGGATGTAACTTCTCTAATTCTTTAAATTGCATTTTGACTCAATATGTTATGTTCTTGCTTTAAGTGTTGGTTATTTGATTTGCTTTTATTTCTTTGATGACTTGATCAATCATCTTACTTCATCAGCTTAAATGCAGTGGGAATTGGTTTAAGTTTAAATCCAATCAAATCTCCTAATGCTTGTTAGATGCTAGGAATAGGTCTAAAGCTATAATTATTTTAAAGAGTCTTGTTTATTAATGCACAGAGTCGTTCAATCAGGGGTGAGGAATCACAATGAGTCTAACAACCTTAATTTCTAAATGCTAGAGATGGGTTTAGAATTACCATAAAGAGTAATTCTAGGAACACTAAAGTTAAAAACATAACTTGCAGCGAGTTAAAGGCAGTGCAACAAAGGGAGAGTAGAGAAGTTCAATCCCAACATTTTAATAAAATCACTTATTTTCATCATTCAATTAAACTTGTTAAATTTTTTAAACTTGTAGCACTATTTCATTTACAAACTTGAATAAATAATAGGTTACTATTTTATCAAACCAAATCTTTATGCATACGACCTTGTTGTACTACAATTGAACACATGCACCTGTTGAAAAAATTAGATCTCTAAAGGAGATGTCAACAACGACCTAGCCTCTGTCCTAAATTTGACTTCTCTACTCATTAACTCTTATTCAACTTTATAAAATATCTTTCATTTGATACACAACACATAAAACTTAAACAAGATAAGAAATGCCCATTTCATTGTAACTTTTTGCATTGGTGGTAGAAATGAACCAAGATGAGAACCGAGGTTCAGTTTTTGATTTAAAATTTCATGAAATTCAAAAGACACAAACCTTTATTACCATTATAATACATTCTTAAAACACAACAATATACAAATAAGGGAATATTTGTAACACCCCTGATGGATATTACTAGATAAAATTTATTTTTCATAAAATATACTGTAAGAAAATCAGTCATTTAAATAAATTCCCAAGCGCGGGAAATTTCAAACTTGTCTCGCCATAATCCATTCGTATTGTCTCATCTTTATTACAAGTTCATAATGGATAAAACATCATAATGTCTATTACAAAAGGTAGGAAAGCATAGCATAAAGTGAATCCCCCATCGGTAGCCCCGCTCAGTTGCTAAGCATCAGCATGATCACCTGAAGCCACATCTGCTCCCACGTAACAAGTCACGTGATCATCGCCAAACACAAACACACAAACAAGCAAGGGTGAGCTGCGAAAGGAAAAATATACAAATAATAAGATAATAAGAATTTACCCTCACCCAATCTAACTTAGTCAATTTTAGTTTACCGACCTTTTTATAACATTATACCCCAATCTCATAACCTATATGAGAAAGATCCATGCACCACCTTGGTCCTTAGGGATTATCATGCTCCCACGAGCCTGCCCGCTCGTGGTCCAACTCTACGGACCTCCCCGCCCGTAGTCCAACTCTACGAACCTGCCCGCTCGTAGTCCAACATGCGTGAACACCTACTATGAACCTCCCCGCTCATAGTAGCCTCAAGTGTGAGCACG
>Ga0209589_1002479_pt1 | contig 32044 bp, 14 predicted proteins | sample CowpeawhiteBW_FD_187525 | JGI IMG/M metagenome (GOLD analysis project Ga0209589, IMG submission 187525) | Root nodule microbial communities of legume samples collected from California USA - Cow pea white BW (SPAdes) (version 2) | ecosystem: Host-associated > Plants > Roots > Nodule | place: USA...
ACCGAGGCATATTAGGGTGAGGCCAAAAGGGATGGCTTTTGGCCTCGGGTGTGAACCGAAGCCATAGAACTACTCTTCTACCTCGTTTGTACTGTGAACCGAAGCCATTGTGTCAACGGTGGCTCAGTCGCGCAATGGAGGCGTTCTCGTCCGCAACAGCGATTGTCAATGGTGGTTTGTGAATCTGCAGATTTGGTTTTTTGATTTGCAGGTTTCAGAATCACAGATCTGGTAGAGGTGGTATCTGGCTCACGTTTTGCTGCATTCCCAATCTGTTCGAAGGTTCGAACTGCCACTGGTGCGTTCTGGTTACAGGTGGTGGTGCAGGTTCGCGGTGGCCATGGTTGCACACTTTGGTTGCAGGTCTGCGGTGGCCACAATGGTGCGCGAGGAAGCTTCTCTAGTTCGCGTTCTGGTGCTGTTTCGCCTTCGCAGGTTGAGGTTTCCGCTGCTATGGCGGTGCGGAGACGCTGTTGGACGACGTGAGGAAGTGGTGCTCGTCGCGGTGCTGCACGTTAAGTGTGGTGGTCGGAGGCGCGCTGCAGTTGCGGATGCGCTGGTGGCTGACGCAGATCTGCTTCCGAATGGGTGCTACTCCGGTGAGATTCAGTTGCGGGAAGAGAGAGAGGAAGGAGTTGCAGATTCGCGGCGCGGGGAAGTAGAAGGGTTCGCGAAATTGAAACCCTAAATAAACTCTATGGCTTCGGTTCCTCTAACAACCGAAGCCATATACCCCTTTTTGGCACCGGGTCTTGTTGGACCGAGGCCAAACACCTAATGACTACTTCAGTTTTTTAAAAATGCAGACCCTTTTTGGCTTCGGGTCTTGTTGGACCGAGGCCTATAACACTCTTTGGCACCGGTTTTACGGGAACCGAGGCCTATAGTTATCTTTGGCTTCGGGTGTTAGCTGAACCGAGGCATAAAACTTGGCTGGAATTGCAAAAATGCCACCGCGCCATTATATGCTTCGGTTCCTGGCCAACCGAGGCATATAAGGCGAGGTAAAAAGGAAATTCTGCACTAGTGTAAGGAAATGATGGGTATCAAGTTTAACTTGCATAATTTAATCTTGCTAAAATTAAAATAAAAGAAAACAAAGGGGAAAAAAGAAAATAAAATAAAGAAAAGAAACTAAATGGAATGTGCATAATTTTATTGATTTAAAACTAAACTATGTAAATGCATTAATGAAAATATGCCATGAGATGCATGAATGCAATGCATGAGATGTAAGGATCCTAGAATGAAATCAAAAATTGAACGAAGGTGAATCTAGAAGATGAGGCATGTAGTGCAGATGTTAGATACCACTTGCTACTATATTAGACCATGAACAATGCAAAATAAGCTTGACATAAGACCAAGATGATGAACATGAATCCTTATTGGCAGCAAAACTTAAACTGCAGAAATGCATGCTAAAACCAAATTTAAATTGTTCACTTGAATGCAATGCATATTTGTTTAGATAGATGAAAGGAAAATGAATTTCTTGAAAAGAAATGGCTAGTGGTTATAATGTATAATAACTAAGATGGATGATTGAATGACAGTAAGAAAAGGATGCCGAGCTGGATGGGATTCTATGAATTATGTGAGCACTAAACCAGAATAAAACAACAGCAAACTAGCGCAAAACATATTTGTGACAACATTAAAGTAGCACATAATAACAACAGAATTCTGGCTTACAACAGAAGAGTCAACGCTATACAGTGGCAGAAAAGGATCAAACAACAACAACACAATTAAACAAATGCCATCTAGGTGCAATTTTGGTGAAAATATATGTGGAACCCAATGGCAGCAAAAATCTGAACTAAGACTAAATGAATGCAAAATTTGTGAAGTTGAAGTGGCAGAATGCATGAAACTTGAAATGCGATCCAAAGGCAATGATAAAATGAACTTGAAATGAAATGAGACATAACTAAATGAAGGATGAATGCATTTGTAGACCTTAGACACAATTTAGGGGCTATTAGAGACCATGAATCATTCTAACACTGAATGCAAAATGAGTGTGTATTATAAACTCTGGATATGATTAATATTCAAAATGTAGCAACAATGTAAGGTACTTCAGATCCACATTCAGATGCAGAGAAAGCTCAAAACCAGAATCCCTAATTCATTGACTTGCAACACCACATAAACTACACCAATTAGGACTAAATGTGGATGCATGGGTTGTTTATATGAACCTAACATAGTGATGAAGGAATGAAAGATGCAACTATAGTAATATAAAGTGACTATCAATGCATGGGTACCAAGAGAGGTAGATTAATGTGCATGAAGTCATGTGGTAGCAGAAACTAGCCCTGACTACAACAATTTGCTCATTCAATTTCACATCAAATGGATCCAATGTAGAGGCCATGACAGTGGAATGTACAATGTTGAATTAATCACAATAAATAACATATGCAAATGCAAGGGCAGAGCTTGAATGCATTTGATTAACTAAAATATGCAGATGCAGGTGCAGAAATTAAACATGCATGAGTTAAAGGTCCCTACCACTACTACTAACGAGAACCATGATCCTATAGACTAAATGTTGCAGGAATTTAAATCTGAGACAAGAAAATAAATGGTGCAGAATCATAAATCAAATAAGCAGGATAGTAAACATGAAAGCGAAAGTTGATTTAGTGATCAAGCTAAAGTTCATTTGCACTCGAGAAGAAATCTCAGTAATTTATGCCCACTTTGAGTCATGTGGGTTCCTAGAAGGAACCAAAATTGTGTGCAAAATATGAATTAAGCCAACCACCATCATAACATCACAAGATTGAATTTAAACTTTTAAAGTAGTAAAGAAAATGAAAAATGTTGAAGAATTTAAAGGTAGAAAACTTAAATTGCAAGTGAATCATAAACAAACAAAGACTTGAAAACTGTAAAATGAGAACTGAAATTAAAATTGAAAAGTGGAAATAAATTGAACAGCAAATTTTATTTCATTGGAAAAATTAGAGGAGGTTTACACTAGATAAGAAGAGTTCTAAAATCTATCGGTGAAGAATGTAATATCCTGGCCAGATATTACTAATTTTTAATGAAATAAAAAAAAATATATAATAAATACACGTTAATTTATTCTGCATTTTCCCAAAAATGAGAGAAAATGAAAATATTTATTATCTCACCAATAATTCCAAATCCACCAAAATAGAAATGTCAACTAAAAAAAAATATTCAAATCTGATAACATAATTATTTACAAAATATTAAAATCCATAAAACCATAAAATATCATCTAATTTCTTTCCCAAGCTAGCCCCACTTTGGATCTATGCCTCACCAGCATCACTTGCAACATCATGCTCCGGTGTAAAGAATTACACGATCATCGTCAAACACAAGTAGATAAGGTGAGCTAACATATAATCATATACATATAAATTAAATGTATGCACACACACATCAAAGGAACTTTATCCTTCAATTTCATACCACATGGCCACCACCATGTTATCCATGTTCTATGTCTTTAGATAAATACCTTAAGATCCCCTTTGTTGCCAAACCTAAAAGCCATAACTTGTAGAACACATGCGGGAAACCTGCTATGGACTACGCTCCGTAAAGCCATGTGGAGTTCCTCATACGAACCATAGTTCGTAATGTCTAAGACTACCAAATCGGCAACCAACGTCAAAGAGGGCAATCATTTTGGACCCATATGGACAAGTCACAACTCGAACACTCACACCGAACTCACTCGCCAATCCAAGTCACAACTCAAGGAATGCTCATTTTCATTCGCCATCCCAAACCATAATTCAAGAGATGCCATTCCAAGTCACAACTCAAAGAATACCACATGTTTACCCTCTATCCCGAGCCACAACTTAAGGGATAATGTTCCGAGCCACCACTCAAGGAACACTCTAGCAAGTCGATCTTTAAGGTATCACCCATATCCTTGTAGACCACGTACATGCAATGCATACAAAAGTCTTACCTCTGCATTATCGCTTGGCGCTACTCTAGAGTCGCTAGGCGAACAACAGTTCCAGACTGCCTGGTGGATGTCATAAACCGCCAGGTGTTAGGCGCCTCTGAATCCTCTAATCTTGTAACTATCGCGTGGCAGAACGAACCCTATCGCTAGGTGTTACACTAGTACTCGCGCAGTATACTGGTTTACCACTCTGTCACACGTTCAATTTAACTCACCTTCTTATGTATCCTCCATCATAACCCATATACCCATTAATTCTCTAAGTTAAGTATTCCTACACACACTAGGATCCATGTGCTTCTCCACCACCTCACCGCCTAGTCATTAATAAGACTCTAATACCACTTACATTTAGAACCTTACACACCTATGAACTTAAACCTTGAACAAACATACCTATAGAGACTCCTACTCCTAATTCATATAATTATACTCTTAATTCCCATTACATTCTTAGCATGACTAATCTGACCTACAATGCTTTTACAACCACCAACCTTCCAACTTACAATTTAACCCATCAAGTAATTAATATTATTAGTTTTCACATTTATCATAATCCTAGCCCACTGTCCAGATAGTTTTCCCAATTCCACATTCATCATTAACCTAAGTTACATGATTCCATACCCATCATTGCTCCTCATAGCCCCGTAGAGTCAATTTCTCTACACTAGCGCCTGGCGACAGATAGCTGACCACCAGGCAATGCATCCAAATTCTGGAAAACCAAGAATTTCTCCTTGCACTTGCGAGAACCCAGATTCCCCATCCCACCTTTCACCAATTCATCAAGCCAAAGTACCATAAACTATAACCACTTATCAATTTAACATAAACCGAATAACTTTCAGTCCTATTCAAACTACAATTGATCTCTGAATTCAAAAATCCCCAATTACTCAAACCCTAACACAAGTACATATCATAATCATCAAATTTTCGCACATCACCTTATAATTTCACAATTAATCCCTTCCCTTTAATCAATCCATGATTAAAACACTTTTTTTACAAATTAAAAGCAACCTAGAATCCAACTAACCCAAAATCGAGCCAAAACTATTTGTGTCGCCTGGCGGGTGTTCATCGTCGCCAGGCGTATCATATAAAAATCCAGAAACATTGTTAGGAAAAGGTTGTGTCGCTTGGAAAAATTTAGTAACCTAGTGAAATTCCCATGTGTCGCCTAGCGGGTCTTCAACGCTGCTAGGCGGTTTCTGGGAAAATCTAGAAACTAGAACAGAACCCAGAAATTCCAAAGATCAAGGCTCACATACAAATTATATAATGCACAGTTCAATGAAACATATTAAGAAAAACAATCACAGCTCCCCTAACTTGGAATTCCTTACTACAAGTGACTAGGTTGGAGTTCTTCTTGCACCATAATTGCTCTAACCTTGATCTTTTCTCCACATCAGCTCTAGATCTTCAATATTTTCTCTAACTGGTGTACATAATAGTATCTTAAAAACCCTCACCACTATGGTAGTCTCAGAACCTATTTCCATCTCTCCCAAAGGCCCTTAACTAAACCTTAATTGCGTTTAATGGCAATAAAACGAAAATGACATTAAAATTTTGTTTAATTGCCATTCAATGGCTGTTTCATGGTGTATTTCCAACCCCTTTGGCTGCCCCTTCTAACGGCTAGGGTTTCTTACCCTTCTCCTCCATGCGAAAAATAATTTTAGCAAAAAGAAAGCTTAATTTGTGTCTACTAAAGTTTGAACACACACCCATCCAATCTTAAAGCAAGTGCACAACCAATTCAACTAATACATTTTTCATGATAATTCCTATAAATCATAGGATTATATTATCACTTATCATGATCAAGCATATTACCAAAATAATAAGCAATTAAAATAAAACACAATTGGAAAACATACAACTTGAACCTAAGTCCTCTCAATGCACTCATGTACTCTCAACCATTTCACCTAGTACTTTTCCACATTATAAAAGCTAGCATTCATTACCTAAAGGCTTCCACTACATGTATTTATTATTTATTTATTTATTTAATTAATTGAATTTCCCGATCTTACGAAGGAGGCACATTTCTTGTAACACCCCAAATTTAGGATGTCACGAGAAGCTATCATTGCTCTTTTTTTAAAAAAGTAAAACGATTATATCACAAAAAGGGACTTAAAGGAAACTTAAAATTTAAATGTAAATAGGTAATCCAAAACTTCCATTGAAAATAGTAATAATAAAAAAACAATGTTTTAGCTAAATACTACAAATCAAAAGAAATTTTCATAGTCTTCACTGTTTGATTGAAATCAACTAAATAAATAATAAACCCTTGATTCCATCCTCTTTGCTATCTACTTCTTGTTAGAAACATCTGCATTACCATCTACTCCTGTATAACGCACACGTTATATGATCATCACACATGCAACAAACACACAAACAAGAAAATAAGGGTAAGCTAACCATAAACAATGATATTCATAAAAGAATATCATAAACAAAACATGTCCAATAATACTAAACAAACATAGCATCACATTAATCTAAAATCTTCATGAAATTCCACCAATAGCTTTTAAGCAAGGCAAAACATTCTCAACATGTAACACATGAGGATTACTTATTGCGAACCAAATACACACCATCACATCATAATTGAAAAAATAAAGTCTCATAACAAAACCAAATTCATATATCACGTGTATTTAATACACACCAAATATTTTTATAAAATGCATGGGAAAGAAAAGAAAAGAAATTATGAACTCAACCTGTACCTAAACTTTTTAAAGGGTAGAAAAATAGATGTTATCTTTTGTGAAAAGGAGAAAGAATAGGCCAAGTAATTGATGGTGGGTGCAAAGATTAAAACTAGCTAACGTAAAACAAATATCCCATTCAAAATCATTGCCTTCTCCCACATATATCCAAGAAAGGCATGCATGCTGAATAGAAAAGGAAGATAATAGAAAAGGAAGAAAGAGAATAGAAAACATGCAGAAAGAGAACATATTGGAACTGCAACAAGAAAAGAATCCTTAGGTGCATTAATTGTGTATGGCAGCAACGCGAGATAGAATAGAAAGAGAGAAGAAAGAGAACAACAAAGTTGAACCAAATACAACATGAAGAGAGGTTTGCTAAAGAACCCGTACGGTCTGCACCAAAACTTGAAGAAAATTAGATAAGCTTTGTGGCCCATGATTATCTAACCATCAAATAAAAAATCTTGCACTGCACCTGTAAGACCCATTTTATTTCTATTCCTTTTCTGCCCTAAGTTTTAAGGGCCTATCCTAAGCAGATGGGCCTAATGGCTGGCCCATAGGGTGCCAAGGCCCCTAAAGCAGCCAAGACTTCCATTATGCTCTCACTTTGCCAAAAACAAGCTCTGACCCCTTTTGCTTTCCTAAACAGAAGCTTTGCTAGGGTTTTGAGCTCTGTCATTTGCAAGCTAGCTCACATCCATTTTTCTACTCCAAGTAAGTATTTTTTTTTCTAGCTCATTTTAGTCCCCATTAATCACTCTTCGTAATCCAGTTAGGGTTTCATGGTAAACCACTTCTTAGTCTGTTCCGTTATTTCTTTCAGCTCTTCAGTTCATTCCTAGAGTTGTTGTGCTCTCTACGCTTGGATGCCAAAGCCCCTTTTTAACCCCTTTCCAGGTAAGGGAAGCTAGGGTTCATCCTTTTATCGTGTTTTTCTGCTTGAGCCACTGTTATATCACTATAGTATGCCTTGTGTGTTGATGTGAACTTGTGAATTGCATTATTGAATTGTTTGGAACCTATTGTGTGTTGGTGCACGAGAGAACAATGATGAGCACTGGTTTTCTCGCCCAAGAGAGCATGTCTCGCCCAGGCGAGATCAACAGAGGCTCGCCCAAGCTACTTTACGTGAGTAGTTGCTCAAGCGACCCCCGCTGTTTTTAAGCAAGCGAACGTCTCGCTCAAGAGAGAGGGGTCTCGCCTAAGTGAGATCATGCGTAAGGTCACTATTCCCCTTTTCGAGCCTTCGCCTGAGCGAGAGTCTCTCGCCTGAGGGAGACCCCTTTAGCTTGAGTGAGGAGTTGGGCGATGGTAGTGTGATGTTTGGTGGTTTTCTTTGTTCTTGGATGGTTGGCACTTGCTTGAATATAATTGTCATGTTAAAAGTACGAGATGAATGATTTTGCATGAGTGATGTGATTCATGAATTGTGAATGATGGATTGGGTGTTATTTTGGCATGTGATTTGAATGAGATGGTTGGTATGAAAGTGGCATGGTAGCGATATGAAATACAATTTTATATTCATGGTGTGGAAAGGATGAGTTGGCATGGATTCAACATTTGGATATGAATGAGGATGGGTTACAAAGGTGGGCATGAGATTTATATGCATGATGAGTATTCCTTTATTGTTTGATTATGATTGGTCGGTGGTCAGTGCATAATTCCTTGAAATCTCTAGGTGAGATTTCAGGATCGTGCTTCAGTGATCGGGTGCATAATTCCATGACCCCTGTTAGTGGGAATTCATGGTGGTGCGCCATCTATATAGTCTGGTAAGAATTCAAGGTAAGGTTGCATCCTGACACTTTAAGGAGTTAGTTAGTCTCACTTAGAGCGGACTGACTCTTGTGGTGAGAGTAGTAGGAGGCTTGAAACTCATTAAGGGTTAACCTTGTGTGTGGGGGATTGAGACATTGTAACACTTGTAACACTTAGCTCGAGGGTGAGCAGCTCGGGGGTGATCAGAGATATCCACCACAAGTGCAAGCATCCGCTGAATCCGACTAGATTATATGTATCCGGATGAGTCAAGTCTGAGTCTAGTGTATTGTTTGAGAAGTCATAACATGATTGGTTGACATATATTCATTGGTCTGTAAAATAGCATATATTTGTATGATAAACTGTTTTATACTTTAGCTTACCCTGTTTGCTTGTTTGGTTGCCTTGTATGTGATTCTTCTCCTTTTGCGATGATTATCAATTTATTGATGTGAGCAGATGCGAGAGGTTCTCGCGGTCAACAGGGGAACGGTGACTCCGCTGCTTAGCCGCTTAGGCTAGATCCCGCTTAGTGGATTTTCTTTTAGGGCTACGACCCATGTATTGGCTGTCCTTTAAATTTCAATTTTATTTCTGTTAAACTTTTTGTATCTGGTTTAGTTTGGCATCGCTGTGTGCTTTGGATAATTGTAAGGAGTTATGTGGAAACTCCAAGACTGCGCTACTATATTTTTGGTGTGACACTTCCTTTAATTACATTTATTAATTAAATGGGGTGTTACAACACCAATCCCTACTTCACGGTTTTACTAACTATCAACACGCATGATACCAAACTAAAAGGAAGAAAGAGAAGAACTAATAACCCACCTACACTCACGTACAAAAGAACCATGCAAAAAAAGAAAAGAGAGAAGAGTTAATCTTATGCAAAACAAATGTTGTAGCGGGAATGAAAAGCAAAGGAATATGTGAGAGAAAATACTATTGTAAACCAAAAGCTTTAAGATAACAACTTTGCATATGGCGTGAAAATAATGGAAACCGTACATCATGAATAAAAATGAAAATAGAAGTCCTATAGATTGGAAAGAAAGAAAGCTTCAAACACTAATTGCAAACGGAAATCAAGGTTGCCCTACCACCAACCAAATAAGTATATTTCACATTTCTAATAAATCATGTGGCCCCTCAAGAGAAGTGATTCATGGTACAATGAAACTAAAAATTGTAGCACACATAAATGTTTGAAAACCAAAGCAACAAGAATGCTCCCATCTAATAGAGTTTCATGAAAGGAACAACCACCACGCTTTAAACCCAACCTGAAACAGAGCCACAAAACCTCATGCAGAATTGCACACATGAACAAAGACCAAAACTACACCCAACCACACGAAAGTCCTGCACCTAAAACATGTCTACTAGAACCCATCTTTTCATGAAATCAAAGTAGCATACTACCCCACATGCATTCCAAAACGCTGCACCAAAATATAAAGGAAATAGAACTTGCATTTAAAGAAAGAAACATAAATATGCTCATGGAGAAGGAAAAGAAATGGTCATGTACTGTAACAAGCAATACCCATCACGTCCATGAACTGCACAATTCAGAAAGAGAAGCTAAATTCACGTTTAGTGGGCCCCACTTAAAGGAGAAAAATTGAATCTAAAACCAACGCACAAAGCAAAATTTAGCCAACTAGGTTCGAACCTAAGAGCTCGCACACAACAACATGTTGTGCTAACCACTAGGCTTCACACTTTCACATGATATAACATGCATTATAAGTATTAAAACACTTATTCTCCACAAACCAGAATTCCTTAAATAACTTAAATAATTACTATAAATACCACAATAACCTTAATCACTCAAATAATAATTATTTCATATTTCATAATTTAATAATCTAATTAAATTAAATAAATCAACAATATTAATCAAGCCATTAATTTTTCCCATGCATTTCTTGTAACATTTCAGTCGGATATTGCTTAATTAATTTAATTAAAGAATATAATGAATAAAAACTTCCACCTTTATTAAGTATTTTCCCAACACGCAGGAAAATTGAAAACTTTAATTGCAGCATAACTCAAATATTTGCAATTACTTTATTACAAAACCAACCAAAGTTCAACATAATTATAAATAACATCAAAATCTTTTAAATGAAAATCCTTCTAAAAGTCCCCAAGAAAATCCTGCACTTCGCCTCTAAGCATCACTTGGAACACCTGCATCATCATCTGCTCCCAGATAACAAGTTATCAGATCATCGCCACACACAAATAGATAGGGTGAGCTATGCACAACAAATAATTAAATATGAATAAACCAACCCATAATAAGTTCCATATTATTTATCTATAAATCTCTTATACCCCCATGAACTCATACCCTACATGAGTTATATGCAATTTCATATAGGTCTCGGGACTTGTTCTGCCCTACGGACTCCCTCGTCCATAGTCCAACCATCCGAACCTTCACTCGCTTGGACCATGACACGCATGCAATCACCATACTGTGGACCCCCTCGCCCAAAGTAGCCTTCAGTGGACGCATCCACCCTCGTCAATCATGCAGTCCCACAATGTCATGAACTCTCTCGCTTATGACTCACTGCCAAGGACATCCCGGACCCCATATGGACTTAGTCCTTCAAGCATAAAATTCTCAGCCACAGCCATATCCGTCTGATGCCACTCCTCGCGTCGCCAGGCGCCACATCACTGTTTTGCCAAAATTGTCACATTGCGTGACTTCCGCCAGGTGCCACACCAGTAAAAGTTACCTTTACTGGTTCATCTAGCAAAAATTAATTTCAATTCCTACACAATACATATACTATTTAATCATCAAATTTATCGTTCATAATTAACATCCAAGAATCATAGAAGGACTCAGAATGCACAATCACACACCATATGTAACAATCATATACATTTATACTTTCACATGTATTCACACAACCCATCAACAACAAGTGTTATACCCGACAATTCTGCACTAAATAATACATAAACAACACATTTTTAAACTAGCAACAACATCATGTTAAAACAAACCACAACAACAAAACAGTAAGTTCCATGTGTGACCAGTGGAGTTTTCCACAAGCTATGGATTTAGCTCTAGAAAACAAAAATGCGAACTAGTGAGCTCTACAAATGACTTGTGGATTCTGCCACAACCTGTGGATTTAACTTCGAATATACAAGAGTCAAAATAGCGAGTTCCACAAGTGACCAGTGGATTTTCCCACAACCTGTAGTTTGGCTTCAAATGCGCAAGAGTCAAAACAGTGAGTTCCACAAGTGACTAGTGGATTTTACCACAACCTATTGATTTGGCTTCAAAATTGTAAGAGGAAAACCAAGAACTAAAATTCACCCAAGCGTTGACACAACTGATGGATTCTTAATAAACTCATAAAATCTTACTGCATCAGAACCCAAATTAACAGTACCCTTAGGAACCATACTCGCTCCACTAACTTTATCCAAGACCCCAAATTTAACTAATTTATAGTACTCCAACACAAATCATAATTTCATCATAAGGAAACATTTCCAATTGCTATTACACCATGGATTTTCCCATATGCTCAAGAACAACAACAAAACAATTTCATTTCATACAATATTTAACCTCTACTTTTCTAAATGATAAATTTAGTTCATCAATTACTTTAAACAAAATTTCTAATCAACTTACCACCAACGTCCTCCAGTTCACGAAATTCTGCAATCTTAACCAAAAGCCCATTATAAAATCATGCTTACTTCAACCATAATTAACACTCCAAAGGAAAACAAGTTATATTTACAACCATTGCCCCAACCTCAAATAAATTCACATGGTAATAAGATGAAGATAAAAAACATAACCCAAATATGCATTTCACAAGATCAATATCCCTCACACCAAAAAACCCAACATTCTTTTACCACAAGGATAAACCCTTCTTATCTCATATACAAGACATTCATCATATAAACAAATAGCCATAGATACAAGATGTAGCTCCCCTTACACCAAAACTTAATCCAAATTTTATAATTCACCATCCCATTAATCCATTGACATTAATCTCATAAACAATCAATCATAGACACAAGTTGTAGCTCCCCTAACCGATTCATACACCCAAAAGACAAAAAAAAAACAACAGACAAAAAACAAAAGATATTCAAGCATTTTGGATGTGTTCATACACCGGAGCAAACAACAAGAATCATGCATCAAACCACAAAAGAGAAAAGGAACAAGTTCAGCTTCCCCTAACCTGGATTTCCTGCTCCGAGTGCTTTTTTAAAGACTTTTCTTACTCCAAAAAAAAAACACCACATTGGCTTCTACTCAACGGCCTCCTCCAGCCTTCCAAGTACTCTCTTAAACTCAATTGTAGTGCTCTCTTCTACACCCTTACGCTGCCCCATAATGCCCCTCTCTTTCTCACCTTAATTTACTCATTCAACCTCTCCTTCCCCACTCTTAAAAATTCAATAAAAAAATAAAACGAAAATTTTTCAATTACCATTAACCTAATGGTTTCTCCACCCCTCGACTTCTCACATTGATGGCTAGGATTTTCTAAGTTTCTCCCATTGATCCACATGATCATTATGCAAAAAGAAATTATTTTTACACCAACAAAGGTTTGAACCCAGATCCACATAATGACTAACAAATGTACAACCAACAAGCCAATTTGTGTTTCTTGCTATTTTGAATACCTACACACATTCATGGATAAATGCAAAATAATTAATTTATTAAATTATAATACTAATAGCATACACAAGATTTGAACTCAAGTCCTCTCATCACAACCAAGTACTTTAAACCACTTGAGCTAGCACTATTATTTGTGTTCTCTTTACTCATTAACTAATTTACAGTTTTCGTCCTTCACATTTATTAAATAAATATTTATTTATTTATTTAATTTTCTCGGGTCTTACATTTTCCTTTAGTCTAATTATTCTCGGGTCTTACACTTCTCAGTTACTTTATGTTCGTGAAAGGCCAAGTAGAGCTACCCACATGCTAGAGAGAAAACCAAATCTCTAAAGTCTACTTTGCACTCATCTTTTGCACCACTAGGGCTCCCCTAATACAACCTAAATCTGCCCCATAAAACCCCCCAAAGTTGAAAATCAGAAATGATGAAGAACCTACCTCATGATCCTTGCTCCCTTCACGCATCAGATTTCTAAATCTTAAGCCTCCATCACGCAAATCAGCCTCGATCGGCTCTCGCACATAAGACTTTAGCATCAAGGTTTGGCATGTGTTGAAAATCCTCGCGCTTCCCATTCATCAAAAGCAAAGGATTGATTAACCCAATTAAATGAAACGTGTGTTTTGTTGGGAATCCTTAGTCAAAAGTTTCAGTTGATCTCCCAGGGATTAAGAGACAATTGGATTAGAGGACTCACATGCAAATCAACAAAATAAGGATTTTCATGGCAAAGCAAATTTATTCTAAAAAGGACAATTCTAAAAGAACAAAACTAAATGCATTAAAATACTACTATAAGAAACCTTTTTACCATACTTTTAAGAAAACTCTATTTCTCTACAATAACAATAAAAACTAATTAATAAAAGACAAACAAATATTTATTTAAACTAAAAAGAAAGTTTTAGAAAGAAAAAATAATACAAAATGGAGTGCTAACAAGAAATCTAGAATTTCTGAAGGTCACTTTGTGCTCATCAGAATTGGGGAAAACTATCTTACAATGCACTCCCTCTCACTCTTGCTCACACCCAGAAGATGAACCCTAGTTCTCAAAATTTCTCTCTATCTTGTTGCCCAGGGCTCTCCCACAAAACTTAAATCTGCCCATTTTAAACCCTTCACCAAAAATCAGAAAAGATGAAAAACCTAACCCATTTCTCGAACCAGTATCGATGCGCCTTTGATCTACTTTGTCTCTCTCGATTGTCCATCAAGTCATGCTTCCATTTCATCTCTACACTTCCCAAATCACCTCCATCCATCATGATTAACTTTGCTCTCCCTTGGATCAACAGACTCACGCCTCAAGTTCGCTAGTCTTGGCTTGTGCACCAGGTTCAGCAGAATTCGAGCCTCCATCATGCGAACCAGCTTCATTCTCTCTTCTCAGATCAACTTTCGCACATAAGATTCCATCATCAAGGGTTGGCATGCGTTGGAAATCCTCGTGCCTCCCATCACTAAAAGCAAAGGATTGATAAACCCAATTAAATGAAATGCGTGTTTTAATGGAAAGCATTAGTCAAAAGGTTCAATTAACCTACTTAGGAATGATTTGCAAAAAAAAATAGAAAATTGGATTAAAGGGCTCACAAGCAATTCGTCCAAAATAAAGGGTTTCCCAACCAGTCAAATACAACCTAATTGATTGTAATTCAGCAAGGAACACATTATATACTTGTGCAAAATAGTCTTGACCTCACTACAAAGTGTATACATCATTCACTCTTAAATTCTCAAGGTCTAGTTTGTACACTTTGCACTTGATATGAAATTGCACTTCCATATGCATGTAAATCCTCTTACATCCACCAATTTAACTTCAACATTCTTAGAATCATTAGGTCTTGAAATTACGCTTGTAAGTCACCTGGCTAGGGGTGGTTTCAGAGTTTTGAGTCCAAGAACAATGTGTTCATATCTGGTTTGGCCTTTTAACATCACACCATCGTCATGATCAATAGCTTTATTGGTTTCCTTTTCCTAATTTTCACTTTTTCTTAGGTTGAAAACTCACACCACATCCCCATACATTGCATCGTGCCAAACCTACACCGTATAACTAGAATTGCACCGCACCATTGGAACTGCACCGCTTTGCTCCGTCACACCTGCATTACATCCTGACACGTAGAAGTTCATTGTTAAGTTTTATCGATGTGAATACCAGAAATTGATTTGGTTTGTTTCAATAAAAAGTTTAGGTTTTCTTCTACTTCTTGATTTCATGTGGTTCACTTTCGTCTGGATTGGTTCTTGTCTTTAAATTTGTTTTATTAGGGATTGCATTGTTCAATTTTTTTTCACCCAAAATACCTAACCGAAAGTTGAAATAACTATATGTTTGTGTGACTATAACCTAATTGTTAGGGAAAAGCTATGGAGTATTTCAGTATGGACATGACGCAGGCTAAGTGATGATTGTTTGTTTTCCTTGCAAATTTAATAAGGCAACCAAAGTTCAAACCACATGACTCATGATAGAGAACTTTTCAAGGAGCTGAACAAATTAGATATTTTCAAAGTAAAAATTGGGAATAGAGAATAACTTGTTGTGAAAGGTACAAGGACCATTTCAATTAAAAATCATTCAGGTATTGAATTAATTTTTAATATCTTATATGTTTCCGAGATTACTCAAAATTTGTTAAGTGTTACTCAAATGCTAGAGAAAGGTTATAAGATTAGGGTTTGAAAATAAGCTTTGTGTGATCAAAGATGCTAATAACCTATAAGTATTCAAAGTCCATGTGAAAGAAAAAAGATTTGTTTTGGATTTGATGAAGGAGGAATTGGGTACAAATGAATAGTATAAAAGAATGATCAAATTCAAAAGAGGATGAATATCTCTTGAATATGTCACTAGTGTAAAATAGGCTTTTTATACCGGTTAAAAAAGGTTTTTTATACCGGTTCTATTATTGGCATAGATGTAGGCGGTATAGAAGATTTGATCTTTCTACATGGGTTCCATGACAGGTATAAAAAAAGTATTTTTTTATACCATTTTCTAAAACCGGTATAAAAAGTCCTCTTGGAAATGGAAAGTTATGTAAGAAAAAAATGACTTACTATACCGATTATAGTTCCAACCGGTATAAAAAAATTACACATTTTACACCAAGTATGACTTCAAACGGTATAAAAAGTGATATTATTTTTTTATGAAAAATTCGTTTATGCTTCCTACCACATACCAAACCTGTATATAATTACCCAAAACATCCAGAAAACAAATCTCATTCAATCTAATATTTACATGAAATATAATACTACTCCAAAACGAATTACTATATAAGTCATAAAACACGTAACATCATTTGACTACATCACTACATCAATATACAAAATAGGGCAAAAAATCATGTAGTAAACAGTTCTATAGAAGAAACAAGCAGTCTCTCCCAGAAACAAAGAACTATGACATCAAATACAAGCCAGCACACTGACAATTATATCAGTAGCCGAATATTGATCCATGAAACATAAATTGCGAATATGTGCAACCAGTTGCGAATTCCTAAAAAATAGTGATTATAAACCTCATTAACATAAATAATATATAATTGTATGTATAAAAGAACTCTTCTGAAACAAGGTTTAAATTTTACAATAGATATATAGAAGAGAATGGTAGATTTTTATGAATTAGAAATTGAATATAGAGTAAAATTACCATAAACCTTTGTATACATTTGTTATGTTAATTATATATACAATAACCATATTAAAAGATATAAACGAGTAGCAGATGCAGTAGCAAACATTTTTTCAAAAATCAGATAAGCACACTCTACCATTAAGAGTGGGTGCAGAAAAGATGCTTCATTGACCAATTTAATCCGATTCTCCCAAGGATAAAGTCCAAAAAATAGGAAAATACCTGACCAGAACTAGGTAAATCACCATTCCTACCACATTCCAGCTGATAGGTGAAATTGAAATCATGTTGCTGCACTAGGGATCGGAATACGGTGCACCCATCCCGGACTACCATAAACCCACTATCTCCTAAATTGATAGCATTAAGGCCCTATGCAAGAAACACACAATAATGAAGATATGTGAAGAATGAAACAAAACAGAGATCTCTTTCAAAATTACATAATAGCAAAATTATTTACTTACAAATTAGAGTAGAATATTTGTAACCAAGAAAAATCACAAGCCCTCAATTAAAAATATAAAATGAAGAAAAGCAGAAAAAAAAGAGTCAAAGTTCAGGAACAAAGTTTAGAAATTACTATGCAATCACTAGTGCAGGGAAGGAAAACGACAGCGGTTATTTTTAACTTTTGACTTCGGGTTCGCACCCGATGCATATACTGCCGAGGTAAAAAGATACTTCTTTATGCCTCGGTTATCAACCCGAGGCATATTGCATAGTTACTGCCTCAGTTTCCACCAACCGAGGCCTAATTGTGTACCAGAAATAAAAAAAAAAAACTCTGGGTCTTCACTTTCCTCATTACCTGTGGGTGCTTCAATCACACTGAGAAAAAAAGAAATAGTTGCGAAGCATTGAAAAATTAAACTTAGAGAAAATACCACGGATTCTGATGGATATAAAACAATAATTTTCTTGCTGGAATGAAAAGAAAAAATGGCATCTTTGTGATTCAATCACTGCCAATAGCATAATTTTTAACACAAACATAAGCCCATAACATGGAATGGCATCAACAATGACAAAATGGCATAAACATTCATTCTTAAATCTGACCTCAAATTATCAACATCAATCAATATCACAAACCATAGCAATGGAAATTTCATTTACTTCCATCAATAAATAAAAGCAATTAAAAGACCCAACCAATAGCTGATTCTTGTAAAGCAGCCCATAAAACACCAGATCTGGTGACGATGAACTTCATGCTCGGAGAAGACGAAGATGCAGCGGCGCCGGAACAATCTCGTCGACGGTGAAGTGGCAGTGCAGCGGCGGTGCAGGCAGAACGAACGGTGCACTTGAAGAGTGGTGATGGTTGCTCGAAGAAGAAGATGCAACGGTGGCCCCGAAACAACCTCCCGTGGTGGTGTAGCGGTGGTGCAGCGGCGGTGTAGCGGCGCTGCAGCGGTGGTGAAGTCGAAACGAACGGCTGGCGTGCAGTGGAAGAGTGGAAGCTGCGTGTGGGTTGCTCGGAGAAGAAGAAAATCGCAAGTGTTGCTGCTGCAGTGAAAAGATTTGGGGTTTTGTTAACCCTACAATGCGATACTGCCTCGGTTAATTTGAAACCGAGGCATATGCTTCTTATATGCCTCGGTTGGCAGGAGGACCGAAGCATAAGGTCCCTACTGCCTCGGGTATAAAAGAACCGAGGCATAAAATGTGACTTTAATTACAAAAATGCCACCGCGTGTTTATATGCAGCGGGTGCGCAGGAACTGAGGCATATATTGCGAGGTAAAAACTCTTAAATGTACTAGTGAATGTTTGGTATGCAAATAGAATGGAGTGTAATGTGTGCTGCTTTATTCTTTCTTGTTAAACCTTTTAACCAAAATGCATCACTTTTTTTACCTTATGTCTTGTTCTATTTTCTTTCCAAAATGTAACAACTCATAATATTTTACCCTATTTGAAGTAGTTTACTAAATGCTAGTATGCTACCTTAGTAAATTACTCAACAATCCCGACCATGGAACTTCATATTATGTAATCTTATGCTTAGATATATCCAATTCTTTATATTTCACAAAATTAACTGGTGCAACTTACAAGCACATAAAAAGCTTTTAAAAGAGACTTTTAACTATTACAATCACATTGAGGACTACTTTTACCATAAATTATTTAAGACAACATTTAGCTATGTAAACTGGAACTTTTGCATCATGATTCACTACGTATGTTAAAATGCACGAGGTCACAAGATCTATAAAGATCTAAGATTACTGCTTTGAAACTTCTCCACATAATTAAGTTACCAGAATAGTGAAAATTATTTTGGAAAGCCAATATATTGTGGAATCATTTACCAGGACTCTATATGGATTTTCCACAAATAAATGTTGTGGAATGAAGAAAATAAGCTGAAAGGGTTAAACCAATCACCGGAAGAACATTGGATAGTAGAAAAGGATACTAAAAATAGCAACTAAAAAGGAAGCAATAACTAAGGAAGTTAAATTCAGTACTACGGTAATATATGTCAAGGTTATGGTGCAGAAGCTGCTGTAATATTCCAAATAGAAGAGCATAAAGGAGAAGTTAACCTGATCAGTAAGTGCAATGATGCATGCGGTAGAGGAACCTTTAGCTTTCGTACTTGAGTGTGCTTTTTCCAGCACCCTAGCTGGATCAATTGAACCTTTGGGTTCCTCCTAATCAGTTGAATAATCCAATTATAGGTCACTGATTGATGTGATGAGATGAACAAGGAAACAACACGTTGAATTGAACAATATACAAACAAAAATTATTCATTACAAGAATAGTAACCACCAAACTAACCTTGGAAGGATGCACATAAGATGGATATTACCTATCCAGAAGTTTTCCCAAGAATGAAAACCTCTGCAAAACAAAATAAAAAATGCTTCTACAAGAGCTCCCAGATCCTTGTCAAATATGCTTTTAAAGCCGACAACAACCCTGCCATATTAAAAAGTTAATGAAGTAAAGCTTCAGAATTTCTCATAACAAGCTTCCTATGATTAATAATGCAATCATAAAATATATGGAATTTGCCTGCATGTTAAATTTTACAAGATTGGAAATATCAATTAAGAAATGTACCAACCAACAGAGGAAGAAACAAAACTGGTTGAGAGAGAATGACAATAAAGAACTAACCTATTTTTTAAATATATATAAAGTATTATTGATCAAACTCAAATGGAAAATGTCGTATTATTTGTTTTGAAATATAAAATTTCGTAACGTTTTTTTCTAAAAAAAATATTTTAAATTAATTTTAATCTCGATTCCTAATGTATGTAAAATTATTGGATATATTAGAACAATGTTTATTCCAATTAAATTAAGTAAAGTTATAAGAAGAATATATTTAATTTTTTTTTTAAATAATTAAATATTTTTCTAAAGTTAATCAACATCATTAAATTCGTATATTATAACTTAAAGCAGATGTTTCCATCAATGAAACTAAAATAATTATGTATAGTTTATACTATCATTTAACACAATGAATAGAAAATTCCTATCAGGACAATTTCTAATACTATTTCATGAAATGAACTTTAAAACCGGACTTAATCTCATATACTATAGTTAAATTCAGCTTAATTTCAGAAACCATATGATAAGATATAACTTTTGTACCTATTTATATCTTATAATTTAATCATATTCATAATCCAAAACCACCAATGAAGTGTGGAAAATCCAGATGTAAATGAAAACATTGAACAGTACTTAATCAACAACGTACACTCTTGCTGCTCAACCCTTGTTTTTTCGGCTTCATTTGTATCATCATTGCTATTTTCATCTCGATCATTTTCATCATTATTAACATTCTCAAACTTTTGGATATTGGCTGAAAGTGGCCAATTCAATGGAAATTCTATGTTCCTGTTCACAATGGGAAAAGACCAAATTCCTTATCAGTTAATAAAATAAGAACTTAAACGTTTTTAAATAAATGCAAATGAAAGCACTCACACAAGATTATTTGTTCCTTTCTTTTTGCACATCCTAATATATTCATCAGTGTATCTTCTGAACACTTTGTCCAGGCGTTGGGCCCACTGTTGGATATCTTCTAAACGTAGTATGTCCCATATCTTCAAAACCTGAATATATCTTGAACCTTTGACTATTTCTCTTGAACAAATAACATAGTTATTTTCAACCTTAAACTTCTTAAAAATTTGAGTTGATGTTTCACAACACAAAATCCACATTAATCCATTTGGGCCTCCATCCACTGGAAAGCCTTTCAAGAAGGTTGATAACCCTATTCTTGGTCACTTCAGATATTAGCCATTTGAATAACCTCAGGAATCACTAAAATAAACCTGTAGATACGTACATTGGCAGCAATGTCAACTTGGACCAAATAACAGGGATTTATTTCAACAATCTTTTAATGAGTTATCAAATATCAAACATCGATTACGTCAGGAAATGCTTTTGTGCAGAAATATATAATTATGAAAATAAACATTGGATAAGTTGCTAACAACTCATTACCAGTGCAATCCAAGAAGAAAAATGTGAGAACTGTAGAAGTATCAGTGAACAATCAGAAGTTAATAAAAGAACGAGTATAAAAAATAAGTCCAGGATAATATACCTTCCATAATTTGCTCCTAAACAGGACACTATTTGTATCAAGCAAATCATCAAACTGATATGCCTTTTTCTTGGAATCCAATATAGCTTTCACCATTTCCTCGTCTTGGTCGGCGTTAAAGAAGCACTTACGGTTCTTGGCATCAAGCACTATAGCCTTCCAAACATTTTCATTGTTTGTAATCGCCCGTTCATTCCCCAAAATCCACAAGCAGTGCCTGCAAGATATTAAACCAAATGCAGTTTTTCATTTAATAAGATACCCTATAAGAAACAAGTAATTTAGACTGCAATAAATAGAAAAGTTAATAGCAGAAGATGTACCTAGCCCGTGTAAGAGCAACATTAGTCCTCTGCGGAGAGGAAATGAACTCAAGAGATGATCTACTACTTGTTCTTACAGTTGATAACATGATAATATCCTTCTTCCCTCCTTGAAAACCATCAACAGAACTCACAACGACATTAAATCTATCATCACAGTTCACAATACCGATGTTGAATTCATGTTTTGATGTCAGCCATGCTGCTTCAAAGAAAAGGTAGCCCTTTATTCAAATTCAGATAGCATGGATTGTAAAAGCACTATCTTTTTATTTTCTGTTTCTGTCTACTTGAATCAGTGAATATACAAGTGAAAAGAATAAAGTTAATCTTTTCACACTAAGGTGAATCAAATTATTAATTTTAGTTAATACTACCAGGACAAGTAGAATTTCGTAGTTAGAAACTGGTAATCAAATATAACGATGGACTAAACCATCTAAATCCTTTATTCAGAACTTCTGTCAAATAAAGAAATGCAAACTAAAATATAGCAGATGTTTTTTTCTAAAAGGACGTGTTATTGAATTGCCATCTAAGGTCTAGCACCAAAGACAGAAAGAATAATAAAAAGGCAATAAAAAGATCTTAGAAATTACTGTCGAAAATATTAATAGAAGACAAACCCTTGTGTAGATTTTTCAGTATTGTCATGACAACTGCGACCTCTGCTAAATTTTTGTAGCTCCTTCCTTCATCATCAAATTGTTCTTTACCTCCAACTACATTTATAAAGGAATAAGGACCAAACATTGGTCCTAGGAGGTATGTCTTCCCATAGTCATGTCTTTCCACATTTGGTGCATCCTGAATTTTGTTGCAATAGAAATGAGAAATTGGGAAAGAACTTATTCAAGTTCTATAAAGAAAGAGTCAGATGCTACCATGAGGAAAAAAAACAACATTTACTATGAGAAAATTTTTGTTTAAATATGCTTTTAATTATAGTTTTAATTTAACTAGAACAATTGAAAGTTTCTTTGGATAAACAAACTTTATTCAAGTAGAATCTTAATCCTGAAAGCCTTAGTTACCTTTTATCCATAAGAGATATTCAGTATTTCTTAGTTAGAATATTGTATTAAATTAAACTCATAATGAAATGAATACCTTAAAAATGTGTTCACTGCTCTTGAGACAGTTTCTACCAATTACACAAACTGTTCCGCCTGAACCACCACCAGTTATCTTGGCTCCATATAAAGTTCCACCTTCATATTTAGATTCAGCACTGTGCTGCAACTCTTGCACTAAATGTACAAGCCTATCTGTTCCATCAGAGCCAAGTCCACAAGCACTGTAGTTGTAGTAGCACTGCATAAGATAGTTAAAACTCAATTACTTTCCCCGATTTCTGGTTTGGTGTTCTTATTCAATTCCAATGCCAAAGTTAATATTCAAAAAGAGGACAGGAAAATAATTTTCTATCAAACAAGTAATAAGTTTGTTAATTGCATTTTAATTCAATTAACAATAAATAATATAGACATTCAACTAACTATTCTAATCTTCCTGTTATACAAAAAATGTTAAAAGAAAGTGAATGATGTATTATGGACAGACATTATTCATAAGATGTAAAAAATTGAATTTAAAATACTAAAAATAGGAACCAAAGCCAATATTATCATGTGTTCATCCAAAATTACTATCATGGTAAGTTAATCAACTGAAGCTATAGATGTACCTGATATAGCAGTTCTCCTAAGGATGCAAGTTGATAGGTTGAAGATGCAGATGATAGAAGTGCTTTGAAGGTCTGCAAAAAATATGATGGATAATTAATTAAAATTTAAATAATTATTATAGGAAAAAAGACATATACTTGCTTCATGATACCAGGTAAAAGTTACGAATATAAAAAAATGTGTTTAAGAGTCAACATCTCTTGTAGAATGTGGATTTGGTGTGACAAAGTATTCAAATATACCATCCTATGATCTACATAATATAACAGTTATTTGCTAAATATAAATGACCGAGTTATAGAATATTAATGCATGACTACATAATTAACTTTCCAAAAAAAAAAAAGAAATACAAAGAAATTTTCTGAAGTATAAAATTACGACAGGAGAGTTTTGCTGAGACTTGTACATAATAATTGAGCAATTGTGGTGATTCATTATACTTGTACTGCAGTTAAAAATTTAGTTCATTAATCTCTTTTAGAAGAATGGACTAGTACCAAAAAAATATGTGGCTGCATTAATAGTAGGCTTTTGACGTGCATAGGCCTTGCGATCAGAAAGTTTCCTGGATGGTGAACGACTTGCCTTGATGCAAGGATTTCATCAAGTCACAGACTTTAATCCATTAGCCCAAACAAATTGTCAAACAACTTAAAAAATTTTCTTAGATAAGAGGATGGAAGCAAAAACTCATACATAAAGGTACCGAGAAGTTGAAACAGTTTCAATTGGCTTGAAAAGCATCACACTATACCAATATATTCTCCCATAGCCTTATTATATTCATGAATTGAGAACACCTTTGTATTAATTCATAATATACTTAAAAAATCTCATATCAGATAGCAGAAAGAAATCAGTTGTTTAGAAACATGTTATGTCTTTAATTTAATCTCTTAAATTGTGCTTATAGGATATAATCATAATGAAACAACTAAATATGTAAAGACAATAACATGTGAGTAATTGTAACAACCATTTTATGTGTAATATGCATTATGTGTACTTCGCCCTGAAGCACTAAGGTTTCCTGAAGTTCACTACTTTGGCTTGTAGAGATAATGATTCTCGTTAATTATTTTACCCTACATTGGCTTGGGTGTTAACTTTAGTTGGTTCGTTTAAGAGATAAATATACAAAATTTTTGAAAAAGGTTACTATAATTATTATTTTTTGATATTTAGAAAAACATACACTTCCAGTTTCTTGAACAATAAGTTAAAAAGATTTTCTTTTAAAGATTCTGATTCTTTTTTAAATATTTTGTAAGTAATTCCATAAATGGAGAAGCGTTACTACATTTCCTAAAATAATGGTTTTTGAGTAATATAACCCGAAACAAATTGGGTCTTAATTAAAAAAATAAGAATTTGAATTGTTAACCCATGGCACTGAAACAAACATATTTCTTGCACAAATGATAACAAAGTCAAAGTACTAACCTGTGTGTTCGATAGCCCGTTCCGATTCATAGATTTCATGATCATTTCCACCCTGCACAACAAAAATAAAATAATTATAGGACATTAACCAATCCTTCTGCCTAAGTACCCTAACAATGCTTTTAGAGCCAGAAATCTAGTAGTGAAAACAAGTGAACGTTCACCCTGAACAAGATGTTATAATAAGAGAAGTCTATCAATAAATATAAAAACTAAGCATTAATTTTGCTGAATAGTTTGAAATATTCAAAATGTAGAAAAGGACTCATGTAACTATGTTAGTAATTATATTGCCAATAACTTGCTTACTACAAAAACTTTTGAATCCAACTCATCTAACTATATATTGATTTTAACTATGTATTTTAACATCAACTATTAAAAAGAGAAACATACATGTACTTAGTACATCCATTTAAACAAAAATATTTATTTGAGACCATAAAAAGAACTAAATTTTGCACAATAATTACCATAAATTGTATTTGGATTCATCAGTTAATCAGCATACCCAATAAATTAAGCTAAAATGAACAACTCAAACATTTTTTTATCACCTTTGGAGATTGAGCTTTAACAAGAGCTTGAAAATGCTCCAATTCTTTATTGTATAGAAGAAATTTAGATTATAAGATATTATACCAACAAGAGACAAATTTTCTTGAACATAATGTATAATTTGACACTTACATGTATTTCTAGTTCTTGAAACTCATAAACCTCTGTTTCATTAAACCAAACAAATTCTGATAGTCATCAATTTTAGACATATTCCCTTTATCAAGACCTTTGTTTTCTCCATCAAGTCTGACACAATAACTAGGACATAACCCCACATCCATCCATATCTTTGTGCTTCCCAAACAACTGGAACACGAAGTCATCTCCCATATACACTACGATCTGAAAAGAACCAAGACAACCACAAATTTGTCAAACAACCTAAAATAAAAAGTGAAGAACAAAATTTACATTGACTAAGAACAGTAAAGAACTATGTAGAAGAGTTTCATACCCTCCTCTAGTTTTTCTTCTTCATACGAAGCATTTCCCCTGCGAAAATAAAGTGTTATAAGCATCTTACTAAGTCCACAACTCAGTCATGTATTTCTTCTCTATTTAAGAGAAATATATCAAAATTAAAGGATAGTAAAAGGTCTATAAGACATAACCTACTAGTCTAATGATTAACGAAAATAAATCCAGTACTTTGCCAGAGGACTGAATAAGGCACCCAAATCACCTTAAAATTACTAGATAAAACATATAAAAGTTAGTACAAATGTCATGCCAATTCTAGAACTAGCATAAATTACAAAATAAAGTAGTAATATGAATATAAAAGGAAGACATGTGCACAAGGATTCCACCATTAAGCATCATTCATGTTAGCCATTACGATGGAAGCCAAAACATGTGAAAAGAAAGATATGAATTGAGTTAGAACTATGAAAAGGGAAATATGAAGTGGTCTTCTCCAATGAAAAGAACATGACTAGAACGAAAACGAATTTGAATTGAGTGTAGGAATGAAAACAAATTTGAATTGAATGTAGGAACCAAAACGAAAGCACCCGAAGCAGTAAAACATTGAATTCAAAATTCTCACGAAGAACAATGAACGAAATTAACTAAGATGAGCTTTCACCATGGCAGCCTTCGTCGAGCTCCAACGCCTCTTGCGCCACCACCTGTGTTTGACCGGCAATGCCTCTGGAATCTACTCCTTATCTCCTTTGTATCTCACTTCGTCTTCCTCCTCACCTTCTTCGTTTGACTCGAACGACATGTTCTGTTGACTACTCGTTGCAGTAGCTCCCAATGAACCCTAGGTCATTTCAACGAGTTGGCGAACCCTTGCAATTGAATCGATGAGGAGGTGTATGAAACGTGGATTGGGAAGGGTTTTTGCGTAGTAGAAGGGGAGGACTATCTTTGAGTGGTGTGTTAGGTGGATAAGAGTTTAAAAGCGGAAGTCGTGACGAAAATGATAGACCATTAAAAGATTCTATACTTTGTATGGATCCAATAGGTGTACAAATTCTTCTCTCATAATACAAAAATACAATGGATCCCTTTCTATACCTACTTTTAGGCCCAACACACATAAAAGAACTCTTATTATTTACAAAAATGTGATTTCTTCCTCTTTTATACCTAATGAATTTGAACAGATATAATATATAGATATAAAAAGTAAATTTTGCACTAGTGTGTTTTATGTCCAAGTGAAGAAAGTTGATGAAGGCCCATATTCTAATATTCATCAAACGTTTAATGTTACTACCATTAAATCCACACTTGCAAAAAAGATCAAGCTCATAGAACAAGAAACACAATGAAAAATGTCAAATTGAAATATGCGATCCCATGAAAGAAAGAAAATAAAAAATTACAAGCACAAAATTAGGAGAAAATCAAGCTTTAAAATATGGAGAATCAAATTTGAAGATCTAAAATTCAAATAAACACATATTAAGCAAAGAGGCATGTTGAGAATATTTACTTAATATTTTTTTACTTAAATTAGTTTTTAGGAAATATTTCAATTTTAGAAATATGTTTCCGTTTTAGAAATATATTTCAGATTTATAAATTAGTTATTATTTTAAATTAAGATTGAGATATTGTAAGCATTTTATATTTTATATTATGTTACATTTTTGCTTTATATATATATGTTATTTCAATAAAATATAACAATAAGTTCCTACATTCAATATATCTCATATATCTCATATATCTTATATTTCCAAAAGTCCTAAAAATTCGCAACAGTGATATGACAGTCATTGTTCTTACAACCTGTAGAGTGGAAGGAAATATCTCACAAATCGCTATTCCACTCTTTGATGGTGAAAGATATGATCTATAAGCGATAAAAATTCAAAGATATCTAGAGGGACTAGATGAATGGGAGATCTAGAGGAAGATGATGTTCTTTTGGAGTGTGAAGAATAAAAACACCTCAGGTGGTAGTGGTGAGTCACATGGTTGTATTGAGAATGAATCAAAAAGTGGAATAGGTTGGAGAAAATGTTTTAGAAGTAAAGCACAGGAGATGAGTAAGATAGTTGGAGAAAACAACTGCACCAAAAATATGTGAATCAGTTTGTTGATTACATAAAAATTAATAGGCCTGGTTATAATTAGTATAATGACAAGTTGTGTTGTTAAAGGAAGACTTTGATTGATCTAAAGAGTTAGCAATTTGAGAGCAACTCAGTCCAACCTAGAACGAACCAAGAAGCTTATCTATCTTTACAATGCCTTTCCTATATTAGTTCTGTTTTCGTTTTCCTTATATTAGTCAGATTTCACTACAAGATTCATGGATTAGCTGCCAACAAGACGAGACTAGACATTATAGCTTTGGCCAGAAAGATGCTAAGATGATGTAAAAAGAGATAAAAGGACAATAAAAATTAAGTTGAGTATTAGTTGTAGAATCAAACCCAAACTCGTTGTTAATGACAATATATGGTAAAGATGAACAGTTCTCATCAGTTAAATCCCCATCACTGAGTATGTCCTAATGTCTAACGAGAGATAGAGAGTCTATTATAGAAGCATTGGAACAGAGCATATAATTCCCCATCCTTTCGAGTGTGTTGCACTATTTTTTTTTTTTTTGCAGTCGAAGATTTTGTTAATCATCACGAGCACCAATATCTCTATAAAGGTGTAAATAAAAAACAATAAAATGAATAAAAAAGAGATAAAAGTATCTTCATATAAATAGAAAATACTAAGTTTTGTGTAATGACCTTAATTAACAGAATCATCACATAATTAATATTTGACATTATAAGATAACAGAGACTCTCCGGCATCTAAAATTTTCGTAGCGCCTGACACCTGCTTCTTAGGCTGGTTGAGAAACAAGAACAACACAGTTCCCTTTGGAGACAAAGTAAAGAATGCCATCAATTATTCATGAAAGAACTAAAACAATAAAACAACAAAAACTGAGAAAAGAAAGTGGTAAGTTCAAGCATTTGTCCTTGAATAGTAAATGGTACAGAGACCAGCCTTTTTTCTATTCCATTTCCTTTTCAGCATTCTGCTAGACATGTGTTCGATACAATTACAGACAGATGTATTACGTTTTTAACACCAAAGTTGCATACCAGGTGAGAAGAGCATTGAAACTTCGTTACATAGAAAGTTTGCATAATGAGAAATCATAATTGCCAACAATTTGCCAATATGAGAAACGGATGTCATGTTTACATAACAATAAGAGTCACAATCTTCGATCAGAAAGTAAAGGAACAGGGACCTTATTAGGGTTTGAGATGAAATTGGGAAATACTCCATTATATCCAATTTATTAGATTTCAAGGTTGTCTCCAATTTATATGGGATTACAATGAATCATTCAAATAAGTAAAACAAAGGATGGAAACTGGCTCGAAGAAGTACGACGAACGACCTCGTGAACGGGCGGGAAGAAGACAAACCATGAACTAGAGCACGAAACAAAGCACTGAAAGCCGCGGCTCAAAGGGTTGGAGCTGAAAATAAATTTAAAAATATAAGACATTTTATTTATAATTTACTTTTTGAACTTTTCTTTGTACAAAATTATTTATTAAATTTATTGTAATTAATTTATTTATATTTTTTAAATAAATAAAGAGGTTAATTTATTAATATTTCTTGAAACATTCACTAAAAAAAATTGTATTAAAGAGGGGTTTCAGAAGTTAATACAGTTCCAATAATAAATCTAAGTAACAAAAGTTTATTTTTAAACCTTCGGAAAATAGAATAGGTTTATTTCAAACCCCAACAAATTGATACAATCAAATAACTTCTTAATATTTTTATAATTAAATAATTAAAAAAAACTGTAACTTTAATGAATTTTATTCTAATTTTTCTCTCTCTTTTTCTCTCATTCTTTCCCACCCTCATTTTCTTTTTCGTTCTTTCCCTTCCTCTTTTCTTTCCGTCACTCCCTTCTTTCTAAACTCTTATTTTTTTTAATACTTATTACAAAAAATATGATTATTATTTATGTCTAGAATTTGTAGATAACACAGACAATCCTCGTAGGTAATTTAATGTTATCTACAAATTATCCGAGTAAATTTCGTAGGTAATCAATCAGTTGGTAAATAATTTTATCTACGTAAAGTGTATTCGTAAATAACTTACCTACAAACTTTATCTACCAAATTAAGGTGTAGAAAATTATTTACGAAAAACCTATGAAATCAAGATATCAAAAATTATCTACAAAGTATTGCGTAGGTAACTTATCTATAAAAAACTTCATAGATAATTTACCTACGGTAACTAAGTTTCCTATAAAATATTTCGTAGATAACTTATGAAATATTTCGTAGATAACTTCGTAAGTAACTTAAATATTTATAAAAAAAAAAAACATATTCTTGTAACAATTCATACAATGTCTTTTTGTGAATCAACAATTAAGGTTCACAATACAAAACATAATTTCAACCAATGCTTATATCATAATCTCAATTTCTAGGTGCTCCATAATTAAAGAATGAAAAGGATATATGTAAGCTGCATAGTTAAAATAAGAGAACCAAAGCTAAATGTCGCCCAAAATTATATTTCTCAAATCAATGAATATAGAATCTCACGTATAAAATGATGCCTAAAGCATCTTTGTGAAATCAATTATGGGGTTAATAAATAAACATACATCATTGTTACTAATGTCCTATACTCCCATGTCTTTAGAGTCCATACATCAACTCTTTTAGCCCCATACTATTCCTCAACTTGAATATCTGTCAGATATTTTATATTATTGAATGGCTGCAAGATGGACACAAACACTAAATAAGTTTAACATGAGAATCAATAAATCAAATACTTAGCTACAAAGGAAGAGTGCATCATCTCAATATTGGACCATTATATATTAATAAGTCCTTGTTATAATTAGGAGCTGATTTATAATCTTCTAACCAAAATGTTAGGTAGTTTAAATTCATTATTGAATAATATAAATTTTAAACTCTCATACTCAAAGATCTATATGTTCTAAGATAGACCACATTAAAACCATGTTAGTTGATGTTATGATGAGAACTTTAACCTTTATAAAACGACATTTGTGTAAGGTAAGCAAATGTAGAAAAAGAGTTAGGGTATAACATGTCTGATTAACTAGGTGAACTAAAAGAGCCAAGAAAACAATCAACTTGTCCACTCCCAAAAACTTTGACTGTTTAACCAAGGCCTTATCAGAACCTATATCCAACACAACTATTGGAAATATAATATTTATAATCTAACTAAAATAGAAAGATATATAAGATAAGAAAAACACAATCTTCATGATCATTCTTCCTAAACCATTTTTCCTAAAACACGAAAAGGCACAGTAGGGGCATGCATTCTACAAAATGCATATACATTTTTAAAACTTGTTAGTATTTTGAGGTTGTGAAGGGGATAGTTGAAGGGATAGAGAAAATGTGTAGATAGTAGAGTGTGAAAGTAGTAGTTGGAGAAGTGTATCTTGTAGTTGAGAATAGTTGTATTGGATGTTGTGTTATTTTGTTCTTCATGTTGCTAATGGTAGGATACATGGGGTATTTATAGACCCATAGATTATTCTAGAAACTTCTAGCTAGAACTTGAGCAAATAGTTCTAGATTTTTCTACATAGTAGAATGTTCTTGATTTTTTTCCTATCCTAAGCTTTTCTTCAATACTCTAGAAGTTTCATTACATTTCAATAACTCTATCTTAGATTTTTCTAGATTGTTCTAGAATTTGCTTTATACTTTAATACTCCTCCTTGATGCAAATTTGGTAACTCAAGGCATAGCGCGTAGTAGTTCAAACCTTGGTCTTGGTAAAGCCTTTGTGAAAATATCTGCAATTTGATCTTCTGTCGGGCAGTACTCAAGTCGTATCTTCATATTTGTTTCCGCTTCTCTGATGAAGTGGTATTTAATTGCTATATGTTTTGTTCGACTGTGATGCACTGGGTTCTTTGTCATTGCAATAGTTGACTTATTGTCGCAATTAATTGTAGTAGGGCCACTTTGTTTTTCTCCCATATCTTTGAGTATTCTTCGAAGCCATATAGCTTGACTTGTTGCTTCAGC
>Ga0209589_1002480_pt1 | contig 32044 bp, 17 predicted proteins | sample CowpeawhiteBW_FD_187525 | JGI IMG/M metagenome (GOLD analysis project Ga0209589, IMG submission 187525) | Root nodule microbial communities of legume samples collected from California USA - Cow pea white BW (SPAdes) (version 2) | ecosystem: Host-associated > Plants > Roots > Nodule | place: USA...
TTTTTTTTTTTTTTTTTTTTTTTTTTTTTTTTTTTTTTTTTACGTTCTTTTGAAGCATGCGACGACGAGTAGACACATCTCAAGGACAAAGCAGAGCGTCCTAATTGTGATGACATACTAACATGCATCACAAAATATAAAAAATGCAGTCTTTTCAAGAGAATGTGTGTTTATAGTTTTTAAAGTTGGCTCTCATTTTTATTTCGGACTTAAGTATAATCATTTATACTTCTTATGATTGATTTCAATTCAGAACATGTTCTAACTTATGGGTCAACCCAGTTGCATATTTTCATATTTGCAACTTTTTTATATACTCTGGACATTAATTATACAACAAAGATAATAATAACTTCAATTCTCACGGATCAAGCTTCAGTTGTTGAATTTTCAAGTATATCAGATAATAATATTTTAACCTATTTTAATTTATTATTTTGATATTTTTTAATTATTTATTTTATTTATTGTTTTAATAATATGATGTGATGATTTAAAAATAATTAAAATGTTGAATAAAAATAAATAAAAAGTAGTTAAAATATCATTATCTATTTCAATAATAACAAATAAAGTTTGAATGTTTAATTATAAAATATTTTATTGGTAAAGTGATATGATCGTATTTTATTCTAAGCAAACATACTTTATTTTAATTTTTGTATTTAAAAATAATGGAAAGCCAACCATTCCCAACTGCCTCAAAACACATAAAATAGTTGTTTACTTCGAATATTTTCTTTATTAATAATAGTGTTTCCGGAGAAGCCACGCGAAGCTCGAGTTTGTGTATCCAAGCATACGAGGATATGTGACATAGAAAAATACATTTTGTCTGTTCAAATTTTATTTTTAGGAAAAAAAATCTCTATCTTTTGTTTACGTTTGCTTTCGCATTAGAAAAATACGTTATGAACCTTCCTAAAAGCATATTTTTTCGGGTACAGTTTAAATATTACATATATTTTTGGTACATTATTAAATTATGTTTTACTTTAAATTTCTAAATATAACCTGTACAAATTTGATAAAAAAAAAATGGAAGAGTGGAATCTAAACTAAAAGGATATCGAGATATTAAAAACATGTGTCTCAGGTTAATACACGTAATAAAACATTTTTATAAAGAATAATGTATTTGTAATACTAAATGTTACAAAAATATCTAAAAAAATCAAGAAAGTTGTGAATAAATTTATATTTATAATACTGACAAAATTCAAAATGGTTTACGAATAAAGAGAAAATTTACGAGAAAAAGGTGAGGTTAGTGGTGCACTACTTATATCATACACCGGTAAATTGATTACTATATATTTCTTACTTTTTTATAAAATAATTTTTTTTAGTTGTGCTTACCATAATACGGTAATATTTATCGAACATGAAAAACAATTACTTTTAGGTTTCATCACATCTCATAAATATCGAAAGTTGTATTTGCTGTGCTTCCGTCCTCTCCATGAAGTATTTTTCTTTTTCCTATTTAAACCAACAGTTGTTGAAAAATAGAATACACGAAAAAAGAGAGTATAAAAACAGCGGAGAGAAAAAAAGAAAAAGAGAAAAAAAGAGGAAGATATCTTCTTTATTTTCGTGCCTGAGATGTCATGTCACCATACGTATTCTCGCAAGAAACCTTATTCTATTGGGAAAATAAATAGACATAGATTAGTGTGCGAGGAAAATGAATATAAAGATGAAAAAGAGCAACTGAATTTCCTTTTCGGAAAACGCAAGGGTTGTTTTCAATTGGATTCTTATTTTTATACGATAAACACTAAATCAGACTGTTCTGGTTCTCAGTGCAATTCACTGACACGTTACCGAAACGTCAAAATCGCCGCCGTCGACACAGTAGCGAGTGACCGACCACGCCGGCGTGACACCAACGCCACTCACTTGTTCGTTCTTTAGTTCCCTCACTCAGCGATGCCTCCACAAGACCACCACCAGCCGCTGTTAGCGGAGGAGCAGGAAGAGACCGCGTACGATTCCGCGGACAAGGTCGTGGTGGTCGGAATCGACGAGCAGGACGGCGACGTGGAGGCGCCGCCGTTCTCATGGCGGAAGCTGTGGCTGTTCACGGGGCCCGGGTTTCTGATGAGCATCGCGTTTCTGGATCCCGGGAATCTGGAGGGGGATCTTCAGTCTGGAGCCATTGCTGGGTACTCGCTCTTGTGGCTCCTCATGTGGGCCACTGCTATGGGCCTCATTATCCAGCTTCTCTCGGCCCGTCTTGGCGTCGCCACTGGGAGACACTTAGCTGAACTGTGCAGGGAAGAGTATCCTGCATGGGCTAGGATTGTGCTCTGGCTTATGACTGAAATCGCTCTTATTGGCTCTGACATTCAAGAGGTTATTGGGAGCGCTATTGCTATCAGGATTCTCAGTAACGGCGTCGTTCCCCTTTGGGCTGGGGTCGTCGTTACAGCTTTAGATTGGTACCTAACCTTTTTCTCCCTTTCTTTCTTAAACCATATCTAGATATTTCAAATTGAGCAATTGGTTAATTAATTAGCTTCTCTTTAATTGTCTTTTTTCTTTTTTTTTAACAGTTTCATTTTTCTCTTTCTTGAGAACTATGGTGTGAGGAAACTGGAGGCGTTTTTCGCTGTTCTGATTGCTGTAATGGCTCTCTCGTTTGCGTGGATGTTTGGTGAAGCAAAGCCCAACGGTGTTGATGTTCTTGTTGGTAAGTTTGTTTTGGTTTTTACTTTCAACTATTCACTCTCTCCCTGTACTCATCCATGTTTTTAATTTTTAGTCTCCATAAAAAAACTGTATTTTTTAGTTTCTATACAGCTTTTGTAGTGGTTTTACACTGCTTCAAATTCTTTTTTAATGCTGGCGTCGAGGACCAAAATTAACTTTTATGTACGAGTAGGGATTAAAGCTTACAACTTAAAACGAAGATATCATATGAACCAAATTTATTGTTTCGTTTTGTTTAGTTGATTTGGGCGTGTGGAATTTTACTTTGTCTTAGAGTAAATTCTTATGTGTGCTCTGCCGACATATCTGATTAATACTTCAATCTTATATTTGTAGGTATTTTGGTTCCTAAACTTAGCTCCAGAACTATACAACAAGCTGTTGGAGTTGTGGGTTGCATTATTATGCCTCACAATGTGTTTTTGCATTCTGCGCTTGTTCAATCAAGGCAGGTTGATCCCAGCAAGAAAGGGCGTGTTCAGGAAGCTCTTAATTATTACTCGATAGAGTCCACCATCGCCCTTGTGGTGTCCTTTGTGATTAATATATTTGTTACAACTGTGTTTGCCAAGGGCTTTTATGGTACTGAGATAGCAAACAACATTGGTCTTGTAAACGCAGGTCAGTACCTTCAGGAGAAGTACGGGGGTGGACTTTTCCCAATCCTGTATATATGGGGTATTGGGTTGTTAGCAGCCGGACAGAGCAGCACAATTACTGGTACATATGCTGGACAATTTATCATGGGGGGGTTTCTGAATTTAAGGTTGAAAAAGTGGGTGAGGGCATTGATTACTCGAAGTTTTGCAATTATCCCAACAATGATAGTTGCTCTTATATTCGATACCTCGGAGGAGTCATTAGATGTTCTGAATGAATGGCTTAATGTTCTCCAATCAGTTCAAATCCCATTTGCACTCATTCCCTTGCTTTGCTTGGTGTCCAAAGAACAGATAATGGGCAGTTTCAAAATTGGTCCTGTCCTCAAGGTATATATACTATCACTTTCTCTGCATTTTTGTCAGACTTTGCCCGTTGTCAGTGTATTTATGTGATAGAAGACTTTGAAATCTCAGATTATTTCATTTGATATGAAATTGCCATCTTTATCTTCCTTTATGGGTCATCAATTAAATGAAACTAGGAAGAGATAATTCGGAAATGTCCCAGGGTAGACCTTTATGTCTTGCTATTCTGGCAAGAGATAATTCAGAATCGACTTAAGGCGTACCTGATTTCTCCTACAATTCAAAATTAGATTTTGAGAAGGAAAACAGGTAGCTTGATTTTACTGTCCTGTCTTGAGAGTTGAAAGCAGGTGAGATAGTGGCGTGTCCATTATCTGGTTTCACAAATTATTCACCCTAGGACCTTTATCTTCTTAACAACTATTCCAAAGCCATAGATTCTTCTATTCTTATCTGTGTATATTATTATATTAGCATCATGAGATTATATTTTCATAGTTTTTCCAATTTGACCATGGGCACATGTTAAGAAGACAAAAATAGAAAGTTTTTATTAAAAATGTAAAACATTTACTATATTAAAAACATAAAAGTCATTTGATACATGTTTTTTTTTAAGTAATTATAAGAATACGAATTTTGTAGGGTGTATTTAGTGCTTCCTGCCCATGGGCTCAAAACTGTATTTTCAATATCCTATATCGTGCAGTTTATTTTGCTGCAGTTGGGGAGTATGTGAAACTGCATTGTCTTGAAACGTCAAGAAAATGACATATGTAGATATATGTGATAAAATAAAATAATGTCCATCAATGAGATTTTTGATAATTTCTCTACCTAGTTTAACAAAGCGACTTACGCTTTCTGGAGTCAGTAGTTTCAAGCATTCCTTTTCTTGTACCCCTACCTGTCCTTTTTTCCTTTATAAATTTCTTCTGGTGCGTAGGTGCTCCTTAATACTATTTATGTTGGACATGCTAAAACAGTGTTGTTTATATGATGCTTCGACTTTCTGTCAAGGTGTTCTTCAATTTTAGTTTCTGTGGACATTGGTCGTATTTAGACCAACACCCTTTGCCCGATTTTATGCTTTGTTCTCTTGAATTAATTGTGTTATAGTCATGAATCATTATTGTCTTACGATGATATGAATGCAGATTATTTCCTGGCTTGTGGCTGCTCTGGTGATAGTGATAAACGGGTATCTTTTGGTGGAATTCTTCTCCTCTGAAGTGAATGGAGCAGTGTTTGCCACTATAGTGTTTGTATTAACAGCTGCATATGTTGCATTTGTACTTTACCTTATTTCACGAGCCATTACCTATACACCGTGGCAAAGTTTAACCGGATCCAAGACAGTTGCTTCCACAGAGAATTAAGCAAATCGTTCAAGTTTCTTAAAACCATGGAGTAGGAAATGCTTTACCGGTGACGGGTTTCACCAGTAATTTTCTTCTATTCTTTTAGGCTCCCTCGTGCTTGTTATTTGTAAAAGAAGTTACAACTGGATGCACGGGGCACAGGAACCTTGGTTGTCATACTTCAACAAAAGAAAACAAGTCAGAGTTTATGTATCTGTAATTCTGTCAGAATTCTATGTATAAATGCAGCTGTAAGCATACCTTGGATGTTGAGATAATGTAGTTGAGACAGCTTTTAGAACTTTGATGTTCATGCAAATGGTTCGCTTTATTGTTCACTCTGGCTGGCCCTGGCCACTCGATTGGAATATGATGATGTATATACCCTCGATATGATGCCACTTCCCCTCTTAAGTCCATGCCAATTGCAGCAATAACATTTCTTTCAAATTATAGGCAAGAAAAAAAGGCAACCCAAAGGAAACTGTCTTACAATAATTTGGATTTTCTTCTAAGATTTTTCTGCAGTCTCTTTCCTTTGTTTTCAAAATATACTTATGATTGAGAATCTTGATTCGTCCTCACATACTTAAACGGATATACATTCATCTGTGACAGAGTAAACAATGTTTGTGACATTGATATTTTTCATGCACTCTTACATCTGAAGTCATCCAACAATATTAACAAACATCCCAATCAAATATTCAAAAACCCATGCTTTTCCCATAATTGTAGCTCACATTTTAAAATCACTGTACTTTTTATACCTCTTCTATCTCCTACAACTAGTATTATTAATAATATTTTACTTTTAATTACATCTATTTTAGAAATTCATATTTAATCACATATCATATTATTTTAAATATGAAATATCTTCTGGAGAGACTTTTATAAAATTAACATAAATAAGTTTCACAAAAGGGTGATAATTAATGTAACATTTCGACAATTACATAAATACTTGCTATTTAATTAAAAATTAAGAGTATTTATTTGTTATTTAATAAAAAATAATAGTATTTAATTGTTATTTAATTAACAAGTAAGAGTATTTAATTATTATTAATTAAAAAGTATTATATTAAGAATTCTATTTATATATAATTATCTATTTAATATCTTTTAAGAATATTCATTTTTATGTGTAAACATTATTATTGAACATGTGTTGTTTCTACTTGTTTTGAATGTGCATACGAAAAAATAAACAAAAATAAGAATAAGTATGATATTTGTAAGCCTCAAATATAAATCTTAATAAACTTAAAATATAATGCAAAGAATGATGTCTGAGATTTAAAATACAATTATGCGATTTAATTTATTTTAGAATTAAATATGTTTTTATCTTTAGAGTGAATTTAAAATTAGTTCTTTTTCAAAATTTTATATTAATTTAATCATTTATTTTTAAAAATATTTAAATTTAGTTATTTTTATCAAATTTTGTTAAGTTTATTTTGAGACATTTTATATTAAAGTTAATTCAAATATTATTTTCTCTCATCCCATAATATATCGATCTATACCTTTCTAAATATAAACATACATTAGTCTGATTTTAACTTATTGCAATGAAATCCAGGACCCTTTTCTAACCCACGTATTCTTAAACATTTTCAATAACCACTTAACATTGTGAAAATTAAAGTATGTCATATTTGTCGTTAAAGCATATTATATTATCTTTATCAATAATTCATACACACCATCTAAACAAGTAAAAAAATGTAAAATAATAATTTATAGAATACTATATATTTTTATTAAAAATATTCAATTTTGTTATTCTACAACCTTTAAACTTTCAAACTCAGTATCAAAATTTAAAAAATCTGGCACTTCGATCAATTTTTTTTTCCGACAACCATGTTTTTTTTTTGTTTTCTTAAAAAAGAGGTGATGGTGGTGACACAATTGGTAGAACAATCAAGCTGGGGGGTAACGAGAAATTAAATAAGCGAAAATGGATATTTTTGGTTTCGGGCGCAGCAAAGGATAGTTTGACTTTTCTCCTTTCTCCTTTGCGTAAATTGAGACTCTTTTTTCTCGGTGGAGTCTTTAGTCTTCAGTCTTCAGTTCCTGTTTGGTTTCGATCTACGCCATCGCTTGAAGCAGTTTGACTCATGGCTTTGCAACGGACGCAACTCATCGCCGTCGTGTTCCTTATTCTATCCCTGGCGCAGTGGGTTGTTGTCTACGGTGACTCCGGCAAAGTGTTACTCTTACCAAACGAGGGTTCTCCTCCTGCTATGATTCTTCCTCTACAACACTCTGTTCCCGATTCTTACGTCTCCGACTCTAGCCCCCGTCGTCAACTTCAGAGATCGCAGTCCCAACGCCACCCTAACGCTCGCATGAGGCTCCACGACGATCTCCTCCGGAACGGGTTCGTCTCTTTCGCTACAACGCTTCCTTTCCTCTCTCTCAAAATAGTTTCGCTCTTCTTTTGTAATTGTGTGTTTTGGAATATGGGATGATTAGGTACTACACGACGCGGCTTTGGATCGGTACTCCTCCGCAGAGGTTTGCTCTAATTGTTGATACAGGGAGCACTGTGACCTATGTCCCATGTTCTACTTGCCAACACTGTGGTAAACACCAGGTAGTGCTTCCGGATACTATTCTCACATATCTGGATCAATAAATTAATGTTTATTTTGATTGATTGTTAAATTTGTGTAAAAAAGGTGCTATTTGATTATGGGTTATGAAAATTATTGAGTGGCCAACTTGACGATCTACATCTAGTATGTTCCTTATTATAAGAACTGTCTTCACTTTTCAAGGCCTTAAGCCATATTTTAAGATGTTATCAAAGTCTATTCTAGATTGATTATTGAGTCACATTTATTTGTGCTCAAGATGTCTATTCTTAGGGTGAAGGGGGTTGTTGTTGGTCTGCATTGGTCCATGCTCTGGATGTCTAGTCCTAGGTGAGTGACCTAAAGGAGTGTGTGTTGAGTTCTCAAATTCTTGTAACGCTTGATCAGTTTTGTGGGAGTTGAGTGAGGTCCTAAGGTGAATTTATGATAAAAATACACATTGAATGGTTATATGATTTTTTTATACTTATACACTTCCGGGTGTGCTTTGTATATTTGTGAAAATAGAAAAATGGAGGACTCAAAATCAATAACTACCTCAGATACCAGATAAGTCTAGACTCCAGATACTGAATTTCATTCTCATTCCTCCTCCAATTTTCACTTCTACCAACTACCTACACTCCTTTAATGTTGCGTGGTGGACTGCTATGCCTCTGGCGCGTTCAGTTTGTTTCTGAATGCCATTTATTTCAACTTTAAAAAGATGTTAAAAGACTGGTTTTTGGTTAGAAATCGTAGTGCCTATCACGTGTATCTCACCTGATTTATCTGAAGTGGATTGGATTTGTGTCCCCAATTTATTTTAACAGGATCCAAAGTTCCAGCCAGAAGATTCAGAAACCTATCAACCTTTAAAATGCACATGGCAGTGCAACTGTGACGCAGACAGGAAGCAGTGCACGTATGAGAGACGGTATGCCGAAATGAGTACTAGCAGTGGGGTCCTTGGTGAGGATGTTGTATCCTTTGGAAATCAGAGTGAGCTTTCCCCTCAACGTGCTACTTTTGGCTGTGAAAATGATGAGACTGGGGATCTTTATACTCAGCATGCTGATGGAATCATGGGTTTGGGCCGTGGTGATCTAAGTATCATGGACCAACTGGTTGAGAAAAAAGTGATAAGTGATTCATTCTCACTGTGCTATGGTGGAATGGGTGTTGGTGGGGGTGCTATGGTTCTTGGTAGCATATCTCCCCCAGCTGACATGGTTTTTACACATTCAGATCCTGGTAGAAGGTGTGTGTCAAATTCCTTATTTTACAGATATGAAATGTCATGCATTTTCTTAACAAATGCATTTTATTAATCTCACACATTTACTCTAGTTTTGGGATGCCAACAGTCCATATTACAATATAAATTTGAAGGAGGTACATGTTGCGGGTAAGCGACTGAATTTGAACCCAAAGGTTTTTGATGGGAAGCATGGAACTGTCTTGGATAGTGGCACGACTTATGCATACCTTCCAGAATCAGCATTTATTGCACTTAAACATGCTGTAAGTTCTTTCTCATAAATACTACTGTATAAGTGCTTTAGTTACAATTTTAATCTCACATATTTTCTGAAACCTTGACTTGTTTTCAAATCAGTGAGACTTGTCATTCCTGTGTTATGTGGTGAGGTAGAATATATAATTGTAAATGGAGCCATAAAGGTATTCTTTGTAAGAAACAATTTCAATTTTAAAGATTTCTGGGAAGGCCTTGAATACCCCCTATTGCACATATAGGAGGCACCTCTTAGAGCTGTTGTGGGTGAATCATCCCCATTATACAAATATTGCTGCAGATATATTCTTTTTTCATAATCATGATCCTGGTCTTCCCTTAGTTTTAAGTGACTTAAGTTATTTATTGGATTTTTTTTTTTTTAAATTTACTGAATATTTATGCAATGCACTTTGCCACTTTGGTAAAGCAACTTCGATGCTTTGATAAGAGCTTAACTTTTTCAGTATAAATTTAAAATTCATTGGATGGATGTTTGTTCTTTACTTGAATAGCAGTATATTTTTGCCGTACCGGTTATTGTTATTCTATGATATTTAAATAGAAGTTTAAAGATGCTTCAATTCTCATGTCATTTTCTCTTTTGGTTCTTTACTTTTGCAAATTCTCGTTCAGTTTTCTAATCAACATATGATGCAATATTAGCAGTCATTACTAGCTATTAGTTTTTGGAACAGCACTTAAGTGGCAATGCTTTAAGATTATTACTAATTATGCTTTATTTCAGTATTGTTTTATTTGGGATATTCTCCCTTAACAGCTCAGACATTTAGATAATTCAATCGGTTAGTGAAATGAATGTGCTATGTATTGTGGATTCCTGGAGAGTCCTTTTTAACCTCTCATCATCGTTATTTTGGTATCATAAATCAATTTTCCTGTTTGCTATATAAAATGAAGTATTCTGTATACCATATATTTTATATTTTATGACTGATGACTCAGATTATGTATTTATCTGATTGCAGATTATGAAGGAAACTCACTCGTTGAAGCAAATAAGTGGTCCAGATCCACGTTATAATGATATATGTTTTTCTGGTGCAGGAAGGTAAGTGGCACTTTTAAGTAGTGAGTGTACACACGGATGCTGCTTAATTAACGGTTTTGAGTTTACTTGTATTTCAGTGATGTCTCTGAACTCTCTAAAAGCTTTCCGGCAGTTGACATGGTATTTGAAAATGGTAACAAGTTGTCACTGTCACCTGAAAATTACCTGTTTCGGGTTAGTTGTGCAATAAAATCATTAATATCCTTAGTCGTTTTTCTTGGTTGATTACTTTTCTTATCCCTATTTTACTGTGCTTGTCTTTTATGAAGCATTTAAAAGTGCGAGGTGCATATTGTCTTGGGGTTTTTTCAAATGGCAATGATCCAACTACTCTTTTAGGAGGTATACCTTATTTAGTATGGGTAATTTCATGCCATTTCATACTTCCCTCACTTTTAAATATTATTTAGTGTGGGTTTGTCTTATACTTTAGTGATCATTCTTTTGTTTGTGTAGGTATTGTTGTTCGTAACACTCTTGTGTTGTATGATCGTGAGCATACAAAGATTGGTTTCTGGAAGACTAATTGTTCTGAGTTATGGGAAAGACTGCATGTCTCAGACGCACCCCCACCCGTGTCACCAAAATCTGAAGGAACAAATTTGACCGAAGCATTTGAGCCCTCTGTTGCTCCGTCCCCCTCCCCATCACAGTATAATTTAGAGCTAGGTATTATGAGCTGCTGTTTTTTGTTTTATTTTAAGAGATATGCTGAGAGACCATGTTCAAGCTTGGATAACATGTTATTCATTGATAAAAGATTTCACTGTTTTAGTTTATTTGTCTATTTTTCCGAAATTTCTGCCATCTTTTTGTGATTTATAGCTCACTGATGACTAATCTGTTTTCATCAACTTAAATGTGCAGGTGAACTCCAAATTGCTCAAATAATTATTGTAATTTCATTTAACGTCAGCTACATGGAAATGAAGCCTCACATTACGGAACTGACTGGACTCATTGCTAACGAGTTAGATGTTAATACTTCACAGGTAAGAAGATGGTCACTGAAGTGGAGAAAATTTGGTTGAATACTTGCATCTTTAATTATAGTTAATAGTTTTCATGCAGTATAAGATTTTAATTAACAATATTCATAATATAACTTTACTTTTAGTTAACGTGACAACTTTCCAAAATAGTGATAAAACAATACGCATTTTTTAGTAATTTTTCCCTGTTGATGTGTACTCTTACTTTATAATGACAACAAACATGCTGGAATGCTCACAGGTTCACTTATTGAATGTTTCTTCTCTTGGAAATGCTTCTCTCTCTAAATGGCTCATAACACCAAGGCCATATGCTGATTTCTTTACAAATGCCACCGCAATGGTAAGTAGACACTTGTGCATTTGCATTTTGGTAAAAACTGCCTGTTTGATTGTGATTTTCAATGTAACAGAGTATGATTGCCCGGCTTTCTGAGCATCGAATGCAAATTCCCGACTCACTCGGAAGTTATAAGTTACTTGATTGGAATGCCAAGCCTCCATTGAAACGGTAAATATTTTTCTTGAAAAAAGTCAAATAATTATCTTTCCTACCATCGTGTACTTGTGTTTGCATAACTTTTTATTATTCATAATGCATGCAATACTGAGGTACCTAGTTACTGATGCAGAGTGATTGGAAAGTCTAATTCCTTAATCTATTAAAATTCATGCTTAAGGTTATTTTCCTCATCTGATATTTGTAAGAACATATGCAGGCCTTTTCATACTTATAGATACCGATATTCATGTAGACTTAAATTTGGTTTTTGATTCTTGATAAATTACCAAGTTTTGTTTTTGGTTCCTAATAATTTGTTTTAACTTTTTCATCCCATTTTATTGTTACAGAGCCATCTAAGCAATTTTAGGCATAAAAACAAAGTAATAAATTCATTTGGGACAAAAAGGTTAACAATACTGGGGACCTAAAACAAAGTTTGATAATTTCTTGGATCTAAAAATATATTTAAGGCATTCATGTATTTATATAACTATTCTACATAAGTGTGTGCATTTGTAGAGCTTATTAGGTGAAAATGAAAGGGAGCTAATCTTGCTTGACAAAACATTACAAAGATTAAATTTGAATACAACCATTATTAAATATCTATATATGATTGTATAGTTATTAAAGTATTTCATTAACAAATTGAGTTGTGCGATTAAGTTGGACTTGAGTAGCTATTGATACATATCATAGATGAATTTCAAATGACATTGGATCTTATGATTGAGGGATGATTCAGCCCAATTCCGTATCATCTATACAATCACATGATTGAACAACAATTCATTGTTTTATCATAACTTCTTTTTCACCAATTCTTATCAAAGAGATTGAAGATTCATATAAGCTTAAATTGTTAGATAAAAGGGAATTGATGCAGCAACTTTTGAACTTATCCTATGTGATTATTCTACTACTGTATTTGTTACTCACTTGTTCAATGCTTGCACTTTAGTTGACTGTTTCCTTCTTCAAATATAGAGGCTTCATAAACTTAATTAACTTGTTTTAAGAGACTTATGGCTAAGCTGTTTTGTTTCTAGTTTAATATTAGTACATTGAACGCTATTTATGGTGTATATGATTTTAGAGTTATTTTTCATAGTCTCTAAATCATATAATTCAATTTATGACTGACTTCGAGAGTTGCTGAAGATTAGGTTTCATCATTTTTCATGTTCTCGCATACTATGCTCCTTGTGTAGATGTGGGTGCAGTATATTGAATCCTTATACTTTTCCCTTTACTGCGTAGAAGCCTGTGGCATGTTTTCTGCCTTAGTGAATAGTTCAATGGTAGAATGAAGTGTAATTATCTGGAAATATTAATTTAAGATTAATTCTATTCAGAACCATAAAATTTTAATACTTCACTTCTATTTTTACCTGTTTGTCATGCAAATATATTGTCATAAGGAAACTTTTGGGATAAGTGGGAAACCAACCTCTGTTCTTTTCAAATTTTAGACATCTCATCCTATTTAACCTTAAATTTTGCATGGTTGTTGATTGAAAATTCTGTTTCTTATTTGACGTACATAGATTAGGTATTTTTCTATAACCATTAAACACATTTTTCTGAAATTATGCAGGACTTGGTGGCAGCAATATTATTTGGTTGTGGCTTTAGCTGTTTTGCTTACATTGCTTCTAGGACTAGCAACCTTAGGAATATTTTTAATTTGGAAAAACAGACAGCAAACTGAGCACTCATACGAGCCAGTTGATGTAGCTGTTAGAGAGCAGGAACTTCAGCCACTATGAGCGTGTTTTGAACCACTATTGCTTAGTGGTTTGCCTGGTTAATGTGGCTGGCATATTCGAGTCCATCAATGAAAAAACAATTTATACAATCATATAGTATACAACCGATCAAGATTTTGCCTGTATATAAAGAATTCTTCATCTGCAAACACAATTGTGTTTATGATAAATGCAGTATAGCAGTGAGTCAAAGGGTGGTAGCTTTAGGTTTTAAACTAAAATTTCGTTATAGGGAGATGCTTATATATTTATTTAGTTATTACTTTTACTTTGTTATTATTCTTATTTTTATGTTCTCATCCTCTTCTTTCTTGTATCTCATTCTATTTACTAATTAATTAGTAATTAATAACCATAAGATTATATATGATGTGGTTATAATTGAAGGTAATGATGATGATAGGCACCCACATATAAACACCATTAGAAAAATGTGATTTAGCCACCGAAATAATTTAGTCGCAAAATGTGATTGAAATAGCCATCGATTCATGGTAGTCACCAATAGTCATTGATTCATGGTAGTCACCAATAGTCATCGATTTAACGACTGAATAAATGTACAATAACTTTTATTCATATAGTAATCGAAACAACGACTGACTATTTTTAGTTTCTAAATATTATGTTTTAGTTACCGATTTAGCGATCAAAATAAATTTTATTTTGTAAAATATATTTAATATGGTAATTAGTCATCAAATATTTTTGGTTGCTAATTATTATTTGATATGTAATGTTTTAGCCACCAATTTAGCGACCAAAATAAATTTTATTTTATAAAATATATTTAATATAATATTTAGCCACCAAATAATTTTGGTTGTTAAATATCATTATTTAACATGTAATGTTTTAGTGACTGATTTAACATGGAAACTAGTTGATAATTCAGTCAACAAAATCGATAATTATAACTTATTTAACTGTTTGATGAAAGTCTCCTTCAAGGTAAGTAAGTAGAGGAAGTGACAGAAAAAAAATGAACTTGGTGGCCTATCGGAAACGAGAAATCAACAAGAGACGGTAAGAAAACGTAAAAAAAGATAAGAAGACAAAACTTAAAAGATTTGGAAGAAGAGATCATTTGGTTGGTTTGATCATTATACTTCCAAATTTCTAATAATGGGAACACTGATGAAGCATTGATTGATTGATTGAAGAATAAACTATTAAGTAAATAAGGCAAATATATAGCACAATTTTAGGTAAATTGAAAACCACTAACACTTATTTTTAATTTAGATGGGATATTAGTAAATATTTGAACCAACGGTTAATAGGTTTTTATTTTGTTACTTTTTAGAGTTATAAAATTGTATATAAATTTATCCTTTTATTTGTTCAATTTTTCAATAATAAAAAAAAAATCATTTTCTGCATTTTCAATGTAGTATTACAATAATATATTTTCTTTTTTAGTACATCGATATTATTTTTCTTCTCTCAATTGGTGAACCTTATTTTATTCTTCTATGACTTTTATGATGCTTCCTACCCTTTCACCATTCTTTCCAATGACTACTCTCTTTTTTCTCGACATTTAACTCCAGATAACTAAAGAATAAAGTTTCAACCAGAAAAAAAAAATGTATCAAATTCAAAACAGACAAACAACAATTTTTCAAGAGTCAAGCCACTTCTAATATTGTTAATTATTATAGTAATTAGAGTATAAGTTAATTTGGAGTTGAACCATTTGTGCACACTGCTTTATAAAGAGATTCTTTACACTATTATTTTGATTATAAATGTCAATCAAAATAACTTAGTATTTAACTATTTCTGAGTTTAAAATTTGAGTTTAACAGTGAATAAATATCTCAACATTTAACAACATAAAGTCCATGGTCATTTCATTTGTGTGTTGATATCTGAAACCGAAACCATCATAATTTAAGTAAAAAAAGTTTAGAGGAATTTTTTTTCACATCTCACGGTTGCCTTTGGTGGCTAAAAAGTAAATTCGTTGAGTGCGATTTTGGCATTGAACGTTTCGTCCCAGTGAAGGAAACTCAGAAAGGAAAAAATGTGAGTTTCAATATATCTGTGCTTAAAGAAAAACACGTAGAACACTCTTTCAGTCTTCACCATAGCTGAAAAAGAAAATAGCAGAGAAATTTTCCATATGACACGAGAAAAACACGTGACAGGGAAAGCTGCACTGTGCATGATTTTAATTCTCGTAAGCCATGTCTACACGTGGAAGTAAAATCAGAAGCTGCAGTAGCCACCAAAAGAGACTTCTATACTAATAATAAGGCCTTTTGTGGTCACTGCAATTTTCTGTGGCACGCGACAAGTAGATAAAAGCACGAAGATTTGTCAATTATCAACGATATGAATGACCCGAGAAGATCTCAGAATTTGGGTGGCAAAATCTGTAGAACTTTTTAGGGTTTCATCAGATTTGGTTCACTTGAATTGGAAGGAAGAGAAATTAAGACCTAGTATTACTGAATGTGCAAGCTGGCGCCTGTAAAGTTAGTTGAAGCTTAATTGCAGATCATAAAAATTGGTCTTTATATGATAAAAAGTTAGGTCTACCGTCTACTCGAAGAAAACAAGAACAAATTGTGGAATAAAGTTAGATCTGGGCTAATGGAAAAGAGAGCACTGAATTTCATTAAGTATCATCTTCAACATTCATAACTTGTTGCCAATACTTTTAGTTGATCCAATACCACTCATTAAATAAGCTAGTTGTTTTGTTTTCGAATGATATGAAGATGGACAAATAATATAGCTTGAAAACTAAGCATTGATTTTTTAATCTAAGTGATTAAGAATTTTTCAAATTTTTGAGAATGAGATTAAAAAATTATGTTTCTTAATTTTTTTTATTTAATTATGTTTTGAGTCCTTAATAAATTTAAAACATTTTAATTGAGTTCATAATCAATTTACATGGTTTGTTGAATCCTTACAATTTTAAGATTTTTCAAATGAATATTAAATCTTTTTGTTAACTCTGTTACTTGAAAATTATCTTATACGATCACTTTTTTAAATGTTGTCACATAATATTTTATTGTAAAAAATTATGATAGCCAAAAATTTTTCTAAATATTTATTGTCACATTATAAAATAACATAAATATTTAACCATAGAAAGTTCATTGAAAAGTTTTAAAATATTAAGAATTCAATAAATTATAACAATTTATTAGAAACTCAATCAAAATTCTTAAATTTATAAGAAATTCAAAACATAATTAAGTTCTTTTTTTATTTATTGTCTCCAATATTATATTTTCATCAATAACTTTCATTAAGTTTTGTACGAAAACATTTGTATGAATAAGGTGACAATTTAAGTTTTCAACAAAAATAAAGATAAATAATTAATTAAGTATAGTATATTGATAATTTTTTATAATAATAAAAAATTATAGTGTTAGCATACAAATTTTAATTTTATTGATTTTGTTTAAATTTATTAATGATTAAAGCAATTGAATATCTATTTAGTCTTCAATAATTATAATGTGTGTTGATTATATAAAAAATTAAGATTAGTATATGTTTATTAACTTTAATTTTTTTTTTCTTTAATTAACACACGTTACGATTTTAAAAAATAAAATATGTGTTGTTATTCTTAGGAGTTACAATAATGAAAATCCATGATTCCGAAAAATTGTGACTGAATATGAAATTTATTTCTCTCCAATCGCTTTGTAATGTTTAAACATGTTAATATTTCAAATTAAATGTTACACATTGTGCAATTTATAAAGTCACATAATTACTATTGTGACACATTGCATATGATGATATTTAATGGGGTCATCAGTTATTCTTCTAAATACATAAAATTAATAAATCTTTCAATAAATTCTTTTGCTGTAACCTTATCAAGTACATCTTGTTTTACCTACAATGTTATTATTACATGTACCAACTTCAATACTAAAATATCTTAAATATTTTCTCTTTTTTGAGGACAGTTATATTAGTACATATAAAAAATGATGTGTATATTATTGAGAAATTGAGTTTAGAAGGAAACATACAAATATATTATTGTAGAGAATACTATTTTCACTGGATTTCGTTCTCTTACCCTAAAATTTGTGTCAAAGTTTCAATTTTTTTTAGAACCAACTTTTTTATTCGGTCTTCGTATTCATATAATGTGAAATTCGAGTTCAATTCCTTAACGAGGTCTCAGCAAGTGAGGAATGAATGAAACAATATATAACAACTATGTAATTGAACTTAAATGAAAAATGGTTTTAAATATTTAATATACAACAAAAAATTAATAACAACTCAATTAAATATACTCAAATTTATCAAAACTTAAAAATTAAATAAACAATTAGCTTTCTAAGAAATGAATAACAATAAAATTCCAATTCTAACATTCTATATGGATCGATGAATAAATGGTATAAAGCGATAATTCTAAATTAGCATAATAATTCTGAATGATAATTGTAAAATGTTAATCATATTTAAATTGTTAAAATTATATTTAAATGTACGTTTTTACATAGTCACACGACTGTTAATTATTAATATATAGTTGAATAAATAGCAGATTTATAGTATCATTAATTCTTTCGGAGATGTGAATTAAACATGTAAATAATTATGAAGTATTTTCTTTTTACTTGTAAAAAGAATCCTGTACTTTATAGGAGAAATCAATTTAAACTAACATAAATTACTTTATATATATATATATATATATATATATATATATATATATATATATATATATATGTTATATCTATATATACCTTTTATTGCATAAATTTATATCAACATCTTCTGTAACATTGAAAATGAATAATATATTTATAAGGTATATAATACTATATCAATAAAATAAAAATCAACAATGTATATGAAACCCAAAATCACCCTTGAAATAATCATAGCTGTAAACAATGCATGACTGCATGCTACCGTTTACAATACGTGAGATGAAATTTAAAACTATAATACTGTGATTCTTAGCATAATTCGTTGTTAAACCAGGAATAGAAAGTTTACCAGAAAATCAAATAAAATAAAAATAAAAATAGAAAGACGTTAAAGTGTCGGTGCCAACCCCTCCAAGCAAGCAATCCCAAGATAAAAAACACAACAAAAACAAGACAAGGATCCAAAGAATACAAAAATAAAAGTTATGTCAAACAGCATCATCAATTATATTTATTTATATATATAAAAAGTAACAAGAAATCGAAGAAAACAATAGCAAATAAATTTAATGTTGGCCCCGACAGGGCCAAAAAAAGACAATAAATGGTACAATAATAATATGTAACAACTGCCATGAAGTCTCAGCCTCTTCTCTAGAAAATCAAAACAAGAGTAGCCCAGCTCAATGCTAAGAATCCTACCACCTTCTTCAAGCACCTCATGCTTTCAGCTCCACTCTGCAATTTACAAACCGTGAAAACTTCAGATGCCAATTCAGAACATTAACATTTTGCTACAGTAGTAACCTCCTTTGTGACCCAAACATGAACACATAATCAATAAATACCACGACCAAAAACATGCTACATTATTCCGACAGCGACTGAACTCTTTGATTTTATTAACAATTCATGACTTCGTATAACTTGCCGAGTTCACACACAAGATATGAGTATGATTGAAGTCAACAAAAGAAAAACAACAGAAGTTAGAAGTGAACAAAGCATATCAATGTCTCATCTCGCTCTGCAGAGCAGATCTGAACTGCATTTGTAAAATGCAGATCTGATCTAAATTGCAGAAATAGTGAAAGTTAAACCTATAACTGTACACACACAAAACTTAGCAGTGAAAGTTTGAAGCCTAACACAAGGATGAGGGTCAAACCAAAGACAAAACAAGACTAATCTTAAGTGTAAAAATTTTAAGAATTGACATTTATTTATGAATTGTCTAATAATTGCTGCACATTCGAATTATTTATAGTTATATGCATTGTTTTGTAAAAAAAGTCTGCATTTATACGTATATTGTTTTCATAGTGAATGTTAATTAGTTTTTGTTTTAACGCAATACGTACCACGTCCTCAGACGAGACTGGACCAGGAGACAGAGCATCCTGGCTGGATACCGGAGCTCCGATAGGCGGAGAGGGAGGTCCGAGCAATGTTGGCGACGGTGCGGGTGCAGTGTGCTTCTTACTCTTCTTGGTCGTCTTCTTCGACTTCGGAGCCGGAGCGGGAACCTCAGCACTCGGTGCTACCACGGGTGCAGAAACTGTCGGTGCCAGTGCAGGGGGAGAGCTCGCGGGAACAGCTACAGGTGCAGAACTTACAGGAACTGGCGCCGGCGGCGAGCTCACTGGGGTCACAGCAGGAGGTATGGCTGTCGGAGGCTTAGCTGCTGGAGGTGTGGCTGTCGGAGGCTTAGCTGCTGGAGGTGTTGCAGTAGGAGGTGTGGCTACTGGAGGTGTGGCAGCAGGAGGTGTGGCTACTGGAGGTGTGGCAGCAGGAGGTGTGGCAGCCGGAGGTGTGGCTGCAGGAGGTGTGGCTGCTGGAGGTGTGGCAGCAGGAGGTGTTGCTGCAGGAGGTGTGGCTGCTGGAGGTGTTGCTGCTGGAGGGGTGGCTGCAGGAGGTGTTGCTGCCGGGGGTGTGGCGGCAGGGGGGGTGGTCGCTGGAGCTGGTGCGGTGGTTTTAGACGGAGGCGAAGCAGTGGGAGATGATGCGGGGGTAGCGGTTGCAGCATTGGGGGAGGAAGATGGTGGAGATGACGTGGGAGAAGCAACCGGCGCCGGTGATGTAGGCTTAGAAGGGGTAGTGACTGGGGATGCAGCGGGAGTGGTGGTGGCGGCAGGAGGGGTCGTGGTGGGCGCCGCCGATGGAGACTGGCCTCCGACGGCTGCGACGACAACGGCGATGAGTGCGAGAGAGAGGAAGCTTTTCCGATCCATTTGAGAAGGAGAGTTAGATGGGGACACAGTGAGAAGTGTGGGAGAAGGTTTATAAATAGATGATAGGACAATGGTGACAGAGGAGGAGGGTGGTGGTGGTGTGGGGAAGTGGGTCTCACTGAGATGGGCCCCCACTAGCCGTTGGATCAACAATTTTAGGGGTTAGGGTTCAGAAGCTTCACATTTGGGGGCCCACCCAAATAAGTTTTTCCTCTTGTGTTTCCATTCTTCCAGTCTGGACCTGTCCTACTATTAGCCACGACCGTTAACACCAATGGGGTTGGGTATAATTAAGGAATTACTCAGTTATTATAATGTCACATATTCAAGGTTAAATTAAATTTATAGTAATCTTCAATTATAATTTATGTGCAAAAGATATAAAACCAGAGCAGACATTAACACATGTATTTTTTAATTTGAAATTAGAAAATTTCTAACAATACTCGGGACTTTATCATGAAATTGAAACTCTGAAAAGTTAGTTGTAATAATAAAATTGGAAAAGAAGTAATTTTAATTATTAATATAAAATTTTAGCAGTTACTAATGAGCGTCGGTGACATTATGAAAAAGGACTTGTTTTATTGGTAATTAATAATCAGAGTTAACACATTTTAATAAAGAAAAGAATAGAATGCATAACTAACTAATAAATAATATTTTAATTAGGCAATAATAAAATTAAAACCAAAGTCGTTAAACGCCTTGATGATTGTATGATAGATTTGGTGTATGATGTGGTGATACATAGATGATATTGGATTGTATAATGAACCAATGAGGTTGAGCCAGAAAGGATGTTCAGCAATAATTGCCCCAGAGATTATTAGAAGAAGGAACTGTTCACATCACCGACACAACTATAACACCTTCTTCATTTCACCCTTCAAACATTTTTCAAAATCCTCTTCTCACATCTTTAATTATCACTATTTTCATTTCTTTTTTAACTTTTAATGTCTGTTTCGACATGTCAAATTAAGCAAGAAATGTAGGTTTGGGACTAGAATCGGATATTCAAAATGATATCAAGACGTTAAATGAGTTTAGTTCTTCGTCGACTTTAGTCACTCATTCTCATTTACGTGAATTAGAATTTTACTGTTGTTTGGAATTATAATTTTGAACTCTAGTTTTATAGAAGTGCAATAACTAAATTAATATTTGTCAAGGTGTAAGTTTTATTCTTTTAATATTTTTTTTTATCTTTATTTTTGTGGCTTTTTTTTTATCATTATTATATTTGTTATCATTTTTGCATATTATTGTTAAACCCATATATCCATATCCATCATCACAGTTATCATTTTATTACTATTATAGTTAACATTGTTGATGTTATACATCATTATAATTTTGTTATTTGAATAAATACAATGACACCATTTTATTGTGTATATATCGAACAATTTCTATACTTAAATTCAATGATTAATGGTTAAATATATTTTTGGTTTTTTAACGCAAAATTAAAATTTGTTTATATCTAAAACTTTAATACATTTTAATTTTTAAATTTAAAAAATAGATGGGTATAGTTTTTTAGTGTCAAACGTATTTTTCAATAGATATTAAAACGAAAATATGTTAAATGATATAAACAATTCAAATGTTAGTATGAAATTTGTTTGACACGTCAAAAACCAATTAACGCAAATAAATTTAAATGACTATAAAATTTGAATATCAAAATATATTAAAGTTTCGAATCAAAGTCAATTTTAATTTCATGTCAATTTAGGAACAAAATTGATACTTAACCCTAAATTTAATATATATATATATATATATATATATATATATATATATATATAATTGTTCTTAATTATATATGTTTCAAAATAAAAGTTGATAATAATCCTTTGATGAATATTCAAATATTTAATTATACATTTTTTTTAGATATCTTATGAAATCATCCTAAAAGTTGTTAAACAAAAACAAAGTACAGCCTAGATGTCATTTAATATAATCTTTATTATTTCTCTTAAAGTTTTACTTAAATAATCATAACTCAGTGATAAGTTCTTTTTGACGTATAACGAACCATATTTATTTCATAATTGACTTTAATGAGATACTCAATGATTATTTTATTATGCTATGATGTACTTTATAGCTAAAACGGATTTCTCCTTAATACACACAAATAAATAAGATTTAAAAGAGCTGTAGGTAGTAATTATATTTTATTTCTGATGGAAGGTATAAATACCCACGAAAATAACATATAAGGTAATACGAAACTTGGTAAGAGTAGTTTTTTTTTTTTCTTTTAAAAATAAGTAGTTGTTAATATATTAGTTTTTGGTAGTAGAAGATTTAAACTCAACCTATCATCTCATCATCTTTTATTACCCGACTAATTTTATTTCTCTTTTATGGGAATAATGTATGGAAATGAGTTGAGAATATTACTGATTTTTCTTATATCATAGGCCTCTTTAAACAAAAATATAAAAATTTAGAATTATCTAAAAAAATACCTTTTCTTTACTACATTTTTATTACTATGAAAACACACACACACACATATATATTTGCAATTTACTGTTGGTTATCAAATTGTGAAAGTAACCAATCTTAATTAAAAATTTGATTCTTGATATAACGGATATAAAAATTTTGATAGTGTAGATTTTTATATAATTTCATTTCTTACATTCATTTTCATTAGATAATTTTCTTACACTATTCAAATCTCAAACTTCACATGCATGTCCACCAATAATATGGTTATGTACAGAGAATGGTTGAAATTAAATTGATAAGAGAAAAAATGATTAAAATTAAAGAAAGCAACACAATTTTTTTTAAAGACTTCTAAATCAATATATAACAGGTAAAAAAAAGTTTTAATGCAAACAATGAAGAATTTGGAATTAAATTTCATTAAACACCTCTAAAATAGGTATTAAATTGATTTGGTTCGTAACCTTATTTACTAAATAAACTAACTTTCTTAATTGTAAATTCTTCAACAAAAATAATCTACAGTTTTTATTGAATATTAGTTATGTAATTTTTTTTTTGAAAAACTCATAAACGCTGATATTTTAATACTTTGAATAATACCGTTTTTATTGAATATTAGTTATGCAAAATTTGTCTCCTACGGAAAATGTTTCTCACAAATCTCACCATATTTGAATGACAATTATTCATTCACTTAACAAAATTAGTAATTGAAGAAGTCATAAAATTTTCAACTATCAAATTACTATATTATTATTTGTCTCAAGAATCTGAATGGATTACCATGTTGTAGCTGAGGAAGAGAACTATCAACAAATCAGAATTTATTCTTTGCCAATAATAAATCTTTCAAACTGTAATAATAGACTCTAAATAGAGCTTTAATACTATAATAATAATTCATTACCCCTAAATAATAATAACAATAATAATAATGATAGACATAATTTTTATTTTTATTTTTTAGATCCTTAAAATTATGTACATACATATATACTGTTGTACCTAATTGTTGAAAGTCTATAACTAATACTAATTTAAGTTTGTGGAGATTACGTGAGATTTGTTACGACTAAGGAAAAATTTTATTAATAATATTTTTTAGAATTATAAAATAATAATGTTATTGTGGAACTAATAAGAGACATGACATGTAAAAAGAAAGGCATGATATGTTGACACCAAAAAAATAGAAAAAAAATCATATTAAAATCTGAAATAATAATATTTTAATTATATTTATTTCATTTTTTAACTTAACATTCTTATATAAATTATTATTTATTATAAATGATTGACTTGACAATTGGATGTATTTTCTTTTAGAGGGGTATCAAAATATTATTTTTCATATAAAAAACGGTTGATTTAAGTTTTGTTGTCCATCTGTATTAAACGAAATAAAATGGGATTCAACTCAGACTGTTAGAGAGGATTTGGGTACCCCCACTCCCAGGACCAAAACGCAAATGAGGTGCAAGATAGAACAAAAAGTTGAAGAATGAGCTTTTTTGGTACACTGGGCCCATTTAAGAAAAAACGCTTGAATATGGCGCAGTGAGACAATCACCGATGGGGTGTAGGAAGCAATACCCATTGTTTATTCGATGTTTGTGCTTTCAACAATTTTTTGATGAATTTAAATTTTCCCTAATTGTTCTTCAAGATTGAACTGTTTCTTAAGTTTTATATAACCTATTGTTTAATAAATTGTATAATTACTCAAATGGTATCCATTTTCATTTAAATGTATCAATTTGGTACTTGTTTTTAAAAAGATGTCAATCGAATTTCAACTTTTGAAAAGATGCATCAATTAGGTATTTTTTAACAAAAAAATTATTAACATCATTAACGGTATTGATTTTTAAAATGACTTACAAAATTAAGTATTGATATTTATATTAAAATTTAATGATAAAAGTCATGAATTAAGTTAACAGTTTTAGTAATTTTTGTCTGAAAGAAATCTGATTAAGACACTTTTTCAAAAGTTGAAATTAGATTAACATATTTTGAAGAACGGCTACCAAGCTGACATATCTGAATGAGAGTGAGTATCATCTAACTAATTAAACCTTCAATAAACCGAGTCCAGAAACAAAACAAAGATTAATTAATTATCATATTCGCACCAGCATCCTTCCTTTTTAATTCACTTACATAAGTAAAATGACAAAATTCAACAAAAATTCTTTCTTTTGCACGCCACTCTCAAGTTTTGAATCTGAAAATAGTGATTTCTTGAAACCCGTAGAGCTGGCATTGTTTTAGATCACGTGCCCACAAAATCTATGTTGTGCACGCCTAGCAATAAACTCAACTCAACTTCAACTTCAACATCCTCTTCATCATCATTCCCTATGTTGAAGGGAGAGTGAATATCCTTTTTTAATTCTTAACGAACATTTTTTTTTCTCTATTTTTTTTAATTTTAATTTTAACATCATTTTAAGTTAAGATATATACGAAATAAGATCAGAAAAAAAAACTATGTACTACAAGATAAAACTAAATTTGTATGATCATGATCATTATATGAAAAAATGGTTATAATTTTAATGTGTGAAAATACCATGAATATTTCCATGGAAATTGTCTTGTTTATACTCGATGTGTCTTGTTTAATTTAAGACAAAGTTGAATATAGTTAGGTTAAAAACTTGAAAGCCCTAACACATGCATTTATAGATTATGTTTTCGATAGCCGCATTTTCTTGAGACCACCCCACTTGTACTTGCATCTAATTGTTTATCCGAGTTGGTCACTTTTTGAGTTGGAAAAAGAATGACTCCATCATACATTCACCAGGGACTTTGAATACATTACCCACATTCATTGCCTTCTTATGGAGGGGACCAGACTCCTAAACTCTTATGCTTAATTCCCAAGAGATCTTCTCTTTTCCTTTTCAAAACTATCAATCTTCTGCCCATTTTCCTTGCATGTTCGGAACAGTAGATTTCATTTTAGGTCAACAAGTAAAGAACTAGAAAAGCTTTTTAATAAATCAAAGGATTTTCCATTGATCTAATAAGTTTGAAGTTTGAAGCAATCATGGTTCCCATGTATGTGAAGAAAGGCGTTTTAGGGAAGAGAGTGGCGCATATGATACTCACTGTCTGTACTGTGTTAATTACATGTGCAACACAGCTTATTATCGTGTCACGAGCAGCAAGGTGCGCCACTAACTACAACAATTATATAATTAATCAACCCTTCAATTCGATGTGCTTGTGCATGTCTCTTTCACATAACACCAAACCAAGCTCTATCCTAAAACTTCATTTCTTTCCATTAACCATGGATTACAAGCTCTCACAAAATGCACCCACCAACGCCAAAAATCATAATTTGAGGCCTAATATTATGCCAACATACACTAACAACTGCTCTTGTTTCTTCTGCATCATGTCTGAAACAATTCCTCCTCTCAGAAGAGCGAAAATCGCTCGCTACTTCAAACAAATGCCTCTCAGAGACCACCAAGAACACATCCTCGCGTTAAGTGGGCTATGGAAAATCGCCATAATCAACCCCAACGATCCAGAATTTCCTTCCCTTGGCATCTTCAGATGCATGGCCAAGTTAATTCAAAAGGGAGTCACTCACAAAGATTGGCTCCTTAGGTGTCAGAACATATACATCCCTTATTATGCGGCACATGTCATTGGTTCTTACACCATGAACAAACCCAAGTTTGCTCATAAAGCTGTTAAGTCCAACGTGGTTCGGCCACTGATAGAACTATTACGGGGAAAGATTAGTTGGGTTGAGAAAAGAGTTGCACTTCGCGCACTGGGTCATTTGGCCAGCCATGAAGCAACTTTTGAAGCCGTCGCTGAGCATGAGGCTGAGGTGGTAGAAGCAGCCATTGACATAGCATCCACGGGCCTAACAGAGGTGTATGAAAAGTTCGTTGGGTTGAAGGAATCGGAGAGGTTGCAGTACCATAGGAACTTGATGACAAGAGGGCATGGAGACTTGGAATTAGAGAACAGAAAGGCAGAAGAATGGGCCAGCCAGCTTCAGTGTTGGTCTCTCTATCTTCTTGATTGCTTTGCATGTAGAGAAAGATCTCTGAGACTAATCTGCAAAAAGAGATTCTTGAAGAACTTGTGTGGAATGTGGGGTGGTTCGGTAAACCCAACATCACCTTCGGGAATAGGGCTTCTAAAAACTCTTTGTAAAACCCAGATGGGGAGAGAAAGTGTGGCAGATTTAGAAGAAGTGGTAGTGAATCTTTGTAACGTGTCAAGATCCTCAGATGACAGACAACACATGGCAATTGATAGTCTTTTGCAACTTCTCAGAGATCCAATTACAAGATATAAAGTGATAGATACTACTGCTCCAGTTCTTGCTGATTTGGTTGAGCTTCGAAGCATGGGAGGGAAACCCAAAGTGGGGCAAGAAATCATGCAGACCCTCTTGCTGGATTACCACAAAATCAAGTTTTGTGAGTTGAATTTGAAGAGTGAGAGAACCAAGAGAACATTGACGGAGTTATGGGAGATGAAGGTGGAAAGAGTCAAAAGAGAAAGCTTAATGAATGAGGAAGAAATAAGAGAAAAAGAAGCGTTGACAGGTATTTTGAAACGAGAAGGGAATCGAGAATTTGGATCAGGGAACATAGAAAAAGCTATGGTGAAGTACACAGAAGCTTTGGATCTGTGTCCATTACAAACTAAGAAAGAGAGAATTGTGCTTCATAGCAATAGAGCACGGTGTCACTTGCTTCTTAGAGACCCAGAAGCTGCGCTCAGCGATACCACGCGAGCTCTGTGCCTATCTGATGCGGCGAGCGCGTGTGTTCACAGCAAGAGTCTGTGGAGAAGATCACAGGCTTATGACATGAAAGGGCTAGCCAAGGAGAGTTTGATGGATTGTTTAACGTTCATCAGCGACCGATTCGGGTCTCGAAAGAGAAGGGGATTCAAGATCCCACACTACGTGGCACAGATGGTAAACAAACAGATGAACGCCACGTGGCTTTTTGCTTCAGCCAAGTCATGTTGGAATGAAACACGCCCAGAACTGAATGAATATGTGTTCCAGAATAAGATTGATGCTCTCATGGTGAGGAAGAAGACGAGGATGAGAAGATGGTAATAGAATTTTGTTGTCCGAAAATTGTGGAAATTTATGTTGTTTAATTTCTTGCCTGTGTTCTTGGACAGTGATGGTGTGAAAAGTTACTGTTGAATAGTTATTGTACCGACACGTATTCGGTACACTTCTTAGACAGACGTACATGATTACATACGTATGTTTACGTAGGAAAAGTAAACCTTTCACACATGATAACCAAGATATAAAAAAATAAATTTAACGTTTACTTTTTCTTATATTTTTTTATGTCCAAGAATAATTTAATATATTAATATTTCAAATTTGATATTTTAATATAAATTATTATTATATTATTAAAATAGACTGTGAAGTAAAATATTTTATTTTATATAATATTAAAATATTAATATATTGAACTGTTAATTAGTTTTATAAAGAAAGTCTCTCGTTTATGTTAATCTCATTATTATCCTTTTCTATTTCTATTTATCTGTTACTTTTCTTTTCTTCTTTTTTTGTTTGTTTTTTCCCTTTCATTCCACTTTCTTTTAGTCTCTATTTCACACAACATGGATCAAGTTGGACATAATAGCAAAAAGATGTAAATATTATGTTCTTTAATAAAAACAAAAAAACCACTTTTATCATGTAAAATTGAAAAATATACATAAAGAGCTCTTTTAATATTAAAAAAAAATAACAAAGTTCATTTCAATATTCTTTTAAACATTTAGGTGCTAGGATATCAAAATTAATATTTGTAAACATATGACGCCTTTATTCATCACTTTATCATTGACTCAAAAAATATCAATATAAACAAAATTCCAAAAAAGAGAGTAGAGGTAGTAAATATTATATAAAACATGTAAAAATCAGAAGAAAATATGTAATAATACTTTCTTGGATATGCCTCTCAATATATGGCTTCCGCTAAGGTACATACCTTATGATTCTCGTTCATTTTCTACTCTGTTGAAGTCAGGTTTGCTTTGCATACATTTTCTACTTGTTCATTTACTCATCATTCAGTTACAAGCACACTTAACCTTTTTTAATTATTATTTTTGCAGTAGAGTTTAAATTTTTTTGCTCGAATACTATTATGTATTACGTTCTGGACTAAAGCAACTAAAAACAATCATCGATGGTTCAGAATGTGGAGTCCATCTAGTCCAGTTCCTTTTTTTTTTCTTTTTTGTATTTTCTTAAAGATGAAGAGATTTTATATTCTTAAAAAAAATCCAATCACTAATTTTTGCACAATACCATAACTAACAAGAATAACACTGCATTATATCAGAAATATTACACTAATATTTTGCATAACAGCTCACTAGCTACTAGCACAAACCCTTCTATCAATGCAATTTGTACACCTCAAGGTAAATGCAATACTTAAGCACTAAATGAAAACCCAGTATCCTCAAGTGCTCCTTCCTTTCCTCACCAACCAAATCTGCATGGTCTTTGGATTAACATTTCAAAGCAAATAGAAAAAAACTGAAAAGATTTTATTTTCATTCTCATGCACCGAATAGATAATTTGTTCAGCCACCACATTTCTCTCAAAGTCCTCACTTGTAAATAACAATTTTTTTTTTCTTTTTTATAAACTAGACAATTGCAACCAACACCACATATCATCTTTCATTTTTGTTATTAGACTCTATTTCTAGGCCATGTTGTCATAAGTAATGTACCACATTATTAGGGAATCAAGTCTTCCCATCCAACAATGAGTAGCAAGTTTTTAGATGTTATCTACCTTACGACGTGTGGTGAGGAGAATGCACACCGAACCATGGCTTAAAATTAACAATAAATCAGGAAATGAAGTTATGACTTGGAGTGTTTACAAAATAATAAGAATGTAATATTCTCACTTGAATAGTTTAATAATACCCCATTCTTACATGGGGCGGGGCAGCCAGCCACATAGTGGCTATTGGAATGAAATGATAAATGGTGATTTAATCATCCAATGCCATAATTTACAGGATTGTACAAAGGCTAACATATATCATTACAATTTAAAAAGCGGCACAAAGATTGAGCCTCAACAGGAAGATCAGTTAGTAAATGTCAGCTTTTAATCAATAGTTCTGCTGCATTTTCCGAAGCTTGTGAAAAACCAGCAGTAATGTAGTAGTTAGGCGAAACATACAGAAACCTAGAAAAAACAGGTAATACTGTATTGAATTTGCTTTTACAGGAGATACTGAATAGACTGTACTGTATATTGGGTAATTATTTATAAACACTACAGGACAAGACCAGAAATTAAGAAAAAAAGAAATTGAAAAACAGAGCCATTCACTCACCTGGCCATTATTTCAAGGAGTGCAATCATCAGAAGAGCTCAAGGCAGCAACAACCGACCCTGTTGTTGCAAACGTTGATGCTACATCATGATAGTCTTTCCATGAGGTTGTTACCTTCAGAGATGGGTATAGCCAACTTTTGACAGAATCCACAAAGGAATTTGGATCCAAGCTCAAAATGGCTTCCCAATCAACCTGGCAACCTTGTGGGATGCTTCCTGTGAACTCCATATTAGCAGCAAGGAACAAACCCAGCATGACTGCAAATCCGACTACAGCAGATCCTCTAGACAGTGGCATAAAGTTATACCTGAAAGAGGAATAAATTTACGGAGTGACTTGGACCAAAGATAGAAGAAAAAGATTTACATAATGGCTTCAAACGTGCCAAGAGGCTAGACAAACTATGTATTTTTACAAGGCCCTACCAATAATATGTCATCCTTAAAATTGCATCTCTCACATTTGCGAGCGCATCAAAATCAGTAGACCCATGATTTTCACCACAGTAAGCATTGCAGAGAGCCTGATAGATATCAGGATGGATACAAGGTAAATTGTCAGAATTCATCGAGTAACTTGAAAAATAATTCATGTGAGACTTTAAATAATGGAACATAGTGTCAACAAATTTCTAAAGAATTCCAATGAAAGCATCAACCACGTTTTAATGATAAAAGGGACATGGATCCTTGGTAAAGACTAAAACAGACATCCTTTGCAGGAGCTAGGGGTGGGAACGAATTGAACTTTACAAATCCAATAAAGTAGATTAGATTTGAAATTCAGATCCATTTAGTTATATCAAGTTGATTTGAATTTTTTAATCTAGTTTGAATTTTAATTTATATTAGATTAAATCCACATCCATTTAATCTGGATACAATTGGCATTTATAACCAAGGCTCTAATCTATAATAAATTCAGTTTTATTTGAACTAATTTAGTTGTTATATTTATTTACTAAGTAATTAAGATATCTCTCAAAATTAAATTATTAATTTTGAGGGAGTGACCATTTACAGAGTCTAATAGCACGGTTCAAAATGATGAGAGTCGTAATCCTTGATTCTAATTGAAGTTTTTCCCTTTTTTGTATTACTTTTTCTTCCTGCTAAATTATTTTTACTTATAAATATTTTTCTGATTTTTTTTATCATATGGCAATATGAACACCTATTTGTAATATACTGTCTTATTACTTGTTGAAATTTTACTTTTTTCTATAAATATTAGTCTTTCAAAAACAAAAACAATTTGTGATAAACAAGACCCATTGCCCTTTTTAGGCTCACTGGCCTAGTTAGGTTTATTGACTTGTTTGTAGGTCTTATTATAAATTAGGCCACGTAAACAGGATTTTAGGTCATGTCAGACTTTTAAGTAGGCCATACTTAAGCTTAAAAAGAGACCTGTAATAGGTAACTAAGGCCAATGATGCACAGGCCGAGGCTGAAGATGTCCCAACCAGATGCTCCAACCAAAGTTGAGCTGAGAATACCTTGGCCGAACCCAAGCCAAGGATGCCCCCATCCAAGACTGACCAAACAACACCCCAAAAAAACATTGTCTTGACCAAACAATTTTTTTGACAAACATTGATTTTGGATTTTTTAAAATCCATAAAAATATCCAATAAATTCCTAATCCAAAAATATGTATTTCGGATTTGAAATGGATATATTAAGATGAATAAAGTGATTTGGTTTGAGTAACTGGATTTCTTGCACGACCCGTATTAGAAGCAATCCACATAAAGAGGGTACACACACACACACACACACACATATATA
>Ga0209589_1002481_pt1 | contig 32036 bp, 14 predicted proteins | sample CowpeawhiteBW_FD_187525 | JGI IMG/M metagenome (GOLD analysis project Ga0209589, IMG submission 187525) | Root nodule microbial communities of legume samples collected from California USA - Cow pea white BW (SPAdes) (version 2) | ecosystem: Host-associated > Plants > Roots > Nodule | place: USA...
TATATATATATATATATATATATATATATATATATATATATATATAATTTCTATATTAAGCAATAATGTAGAATGTTCAAGGGCTCTTACAAAAGCCCATATTTTCATGGGCTTATTGGGTTCAATGTTCGCATAATGGAAAACTGAACAGTAAAAGGATTTATCTTTTTGTACTTTCATAAATATCAAAATTCTAACCTTGTTATTAAAAAATAATTTTTAAATTGTATAATACGAAAATTATTTTAATTTTTGAATTGTGCAATCTAAAAAATACATAAAAAACTATGTAATCTGAAAATTTTCTTTCTTAAATCTATCCATAACACAATCATAAACAAACTTGTAATTGACATTGGGATAGATTAATCTCTGAACCTTTCCCATGAAGTGCATATGGAAAGAAAAAATAAATATATATCCACATTAAAACTTAAGGAGTCCTCTCTTTATGATTTAGCTTCATTCTATGAAAGTGAATTTAGAGATATGTTATATCAATTATGCACATGTAACATGCATGTTTGTTAAGGTTGTAATGTAAAGAGTTAATAGAATATTAACGTTAATAGCATGAAATTATTTTAGGGTTGGAGAAAATAATATGGAAAGTATGTAATAATTCCAACCTAAACATCTCTTATTTTGGTGACTAATAATTTATTGAAGACATAAATAATTGAAGGTAATGTTGAGATGAGGTAATGGTGTTGGAAATCCAAGTGTCCATTTTTGTTTTCTTTTTTGTTTTTTTTTGAGACTCTCTCAAAAGTGTTATGTGTTTGACAGAAAGGTCTAAAAAGAAACTGCTACATTTAGGTTTCATTGCCAACATCGTTACTATATATGCATTAAGATTTTAAGATTAAAAAAAGAACGTGAAAGTGCAGTTTTAGTGCTTTTTATTTATTTATTTTTTCATAATTGAAGCATCTATTTACGAAACAGATTTATTAGGCAACCTAATATAGTGGAAAATCCTAAGTGAGGATAATGAATATTGGAAAACAGAGGATTATTGAGAGAAAGCAAAATGTAGTGCTTTGCTTATTCATTAATTTTGTCCTTTCCTTTTTATTAAGGGTCATTTCCATTCAATCACTCTTAATTTAAACCAAAATCACTGGGTAGGTTCTTTCTAACTCCATGTAAGGTTTTTACGTATCCTTTCCACATTATATATATATATATATATATATATATATATATATAAACCTATTTAAATTCTGTTTAAGAATTTATATTAAGAAGTGAGTTTTAAGTCGTGCGTGAGACTAGAAATTAATGGATAATTCGTTAGCAATTCGATATTGGGTGGAACATAATGTCCAACCAAGCAATATCGTTAGAATAGACTTTAACGTGACTCTCTGATATCATGTTAAAAAATGAACTTTAAATTCAACTCGACACCATAAAATCGACTTGTAATATGAGAATTATACCTACTTATATATATATTGTGAATTGATCTTATCTCTAATTGACTTGGACCTTCCAACAAGTTAAAAAAAAAGTGAATAAGTTTCTTCTTAAATTTATAAAGATTAAAACTAAAAATTTAGATAAATTATATTAAAGTTTCAACGAATTAGCTTGTGCTAAATTAGTTTTCATTTTGTGTATTTTTTCTATTGCTTTTTGTTCAGAAAGTTTTACTGAAAAAATTGTCTGGACAGATAAGAAATGTTTGGAACTAGAAAAGGCAAAAGATTATATTTGTTTTTCTGAAATTGCTTATAAAGATGTTATTTCATAAATGGTGGCACCATGACCGAATAGTGGTTCAACCTTGTACGCAATAACTTCTTTTGCTGTTCAGAGGAATTCAAAATCATATGGCTTTAATAATATGGGATTGGATGGGAAATATTTGTTCTTGTATCAGCTTTATTATTATTTTTCGCAAATTTAATTAATAAATAATAGATGATTCACAATAACTAATAATTCTAAAAGAGTACATTATTTAGGACAGGTTCCTTGCACAAACGTTAAATGATGTAAGAAAACAAAGAGATTATAATTCCCATGTTTCTCAAATTTCAATTGTGAATAAAAATAAAAGTATTTATATTCTTAAATCTAGAGAAAATAAAAATAAAACACTAGCAAAAATAAGACTAAAGAAAGTTTTGCTTACTTGCATTTAGCTAAATTTGAAGCGTTTGAGATACTCCTTCTTCCTCTTTTGGATACAAGTTTTAGATCTTAAATTTTCCTCTTCATTCATCAGTCACAGCTTTTGTGTATATAAGTGAGAACATATTTTATAAAAATGACTTAAGCTTAAATCTATTATTTTAATATTAATCTGATAATATTAATTAATACCAAATATTTATCCTTTGAATAGGAAAAAAAATTCTTTATTCTCTTTCTTATCCATCTCTAATTATATACACAAACAATAAAAAAATAGAAAAATATAATTTCTAAATATATAGAGTATAAGAGGAAGAAAAATCTATTTGTATCTATCGAAGTAATTAAACAAAGTTTCTTAGAAATAAGTAACACAAATAAGACATATATCACGTTTTAGATACAAGTGTAAAAAAAAAAAAAGTGCGATTATTGTCAATTGATAAAGTAACATAATTGATAAGTAGTTTGTGGGTTATCTATCATCTATGCTAGTGCCTAAATTTAGGTCTTCAATTACGACATAATTATCACTTGTTTAAAATTCGCTTATTGTTTTTTAAGATGGAAATTTTTTAGGGAGTTCAACTTTTAAATAAATTTAATGTATTATTCACTAAAATAACTTATTTAATTACTACAATTTTGAAAAATTGAAACGATGGGAATTTTATAAAATATTTCTCAAGAAAAAAGAAAAATCAAATATTTAGTGAAGTGAAATTACTTTTTATCTAAATCGCGCATTATTACTTTTCCTTTTTCAAGTAATGGGAGAAGGTGAAAGCAACTTAAAGTGTGACATTTGGTGTTACTGTCGTTATTGCAATTCCTTTCTTAATTGAGAGAATCCAAATTCATCATCAATAGTCCATTTTTAATATAGTTTTAGTTAATTAATTTCTCATGGATTGCACTAGTAAAATTGTTGAATAATATAATTTTAGGGTAGTTCTAAGACCTAAGAGTTAATTCAAGACATAAATCTGAAAACAAATAAAAGATGCAAAGTGCATAAATAAGTTATACGTATTTATTTTTTATTTTATGATCAATTTTATTTTTTTAAATTTTATTTTCTCTAATGTTTTTTTAGAATTATGGAGTTTGACATTATTTATATATTACAAACATATTATATCATCGAGGAGGGTATAACATTGTGGTATTTTAGATGTACACCGAAGAAGAGGAAGCAAGTCAAATTTTCATTTCTAACAATTAAAATCACTATTGACCCATAATTCAAACATAACCCAAAATTTCAATAGTCTCAACAAATTTGATTTGAATACAAGTTTTCAGTAAATTTTCAATTCAATCCAATTCCAACTTAGTCAATTCAATAATTAGCTTAAATTGTATTCAAATTTTCGTACAAAGTTTTGCAATTCACACATCATTTTAACACTAACATTAAAAAACTCTCAAGACCTTACATGATTAATTTACCTCAAAGTTTTTAAATTTTTGGTGCTCAATTCCTTCGCACCCAAACATCAAAATATGTTCACCTAGATCAACTTATCCAATTAGCTTGCACCAAATACTTACACTGAATCAAACCGCCCACAATTTCAAGTACAAAACACTGCATATTCAGAACAAGTTAATTCACTTCATCCACAATTTCTCATACGAAAAAAAAAAACAATTTTTAGGAGAAAAATAATATAGTTCTAGCTTCTAAAGTTCTAATGAGACATACTCTAAATTCCCTTATATTGAAATGATTTGAAGAGGTAAGAACTGAATGGTTGAAAATGAAATGTTGGAGGTAAACCACCAATTTTCCGTAATCGATTAAAGTTTAAAAATCTAAACAAAACAACACCCTTAACCTAATTTCGGAAAAGAACAAAACTGATGCATTAGTTTTTCTCAAATGTTTTTCTTTGATGAACAATTTAAAGTTTTGAAGGGAGACGTACGATAAAGAACACTTACCCTTTGCTCCACTCTACTTCGTACCTGGGTTGTACTCTTAGAAAACCAATTAAGGAAGGGAAAGAAATGAAGAAGAAGGTGAAAACTAGCGTTCTCAATTTGCAAAAATATATATAAATAAGTTCCTTTTAAATTTTAAATTTTTATCTGCATCCCATTGTTGGTATATCCTCATATCTTAAACCAACTTGAAGATTAAAGTTTAAACTATTTAAGAAATCTTGCATTGCTGTTATGAGTTTTGAAAATTTGTGTAATAATTAAATACATATGGAATGGCATTTGAAGATAAATTAAGACGAAAGACGTTTTTAAAGTACATATGAAAAGTGAAGATAAGTGAAGCAAAAATGTTAAAGAATATGAGATTTTAAAGAGGAGTGGCTATGGGAAGGTATGTTTCCACAATTAATTAATACCCAACCATTGTTGATTATACATCTAATTACAGGAATAAGATATGATTATGTGTTGTACATCAAATACAAGTTTACATGATTGGGCAAGCATGCGCTGATGTTTAGTGCACTAACTACTTAATTATCCAACTCTCATACACATGGCAGAGAAAGTTTGTGTGATGGAATCTGCAGAATCAGAAAGAAAACCAAAAAAGCAGTGCCCTCACATCAAATTTTTCTGATATGCGACTATTTAAGCTCCTATAACACTAATGCTAATTAACAATGATAGTAATGGATATCTATTTATATATGAATCTTTCGAGAGAGGATTACCGAGAGATATAATCAAATATAAGAAATTAACACTACTGGTATCATTATTAGGTTGGATGATCCGTTAGTGACCCGAGATAGCAAGTGAATCACCATGTCCAAAAAAATTCGTTAGGATAGACTCTAACTTGGCTCTGATACTATGTTAGAAGTGAGTTTTTAAGCCTAACTCAACTCCACAAAATTAGCTTGTAAGGTGTGAGGATTGCACCCACTTATATATTGTAAATGACCTTATCTCAACGTGGAACTTCCAACATAATTCTACAAAATCGATTTATAATATAAGATTTATACCTATTTATATATTATAAAATTATATTATATAATGAAGATACATATCGGTGATAAGTGAATTGAGAGATTGAAAATTTGAAAGACAATAAAAATAGTAGTTTATTGTGTTGGTAAGGAAATATGCAGAGAAAAAGAAGGAACCAATGAATGTGCATGTGTGTGTGAATCAGTCACTCACCTCTCTTCACCATACCAACACATCAATCAATGACATCATCAACGTTGTTCCGTGAAATTGATTCTTTTATTTTAGGATTCGGTTCGGTCACGACGTTGATGTTTTCTATGAATGATCATGGGTGCCATCTGACACAGAATAATATATATTGTCATAGAATTTAGGAGAGAAAACATCACACTGAAACATGGTAGTCCACGTTAAAAGAGAACCATTTTAAAATTTATACTAATACTCTACTTTCTGTGTCTGTCAGAAGTGACAGTGGTTTTAATCTTCCAAGATACTAAAAATGAACATTTTTAGATGAACTTGCCAGATATTAAATTTTGATAACGACAAAATAAATATTCTCAAATATTTTTTAGTAATGAAAAATATTATTTTCTGTATGTTAAAATGGGTGATTTAGCTATGGGAATGTTTGTGAGAGTGTAGTAAGTAAGAAAATGTGCTTTATGGTGTTATTGGTGATAAGTGAGTTAGATACATGCAATACGAGCAATTCCATTTCACTGTCAAAGTTAATATTGGTTAATCACACAATACCAGAATTCAATCAATCAGTTGTTTTAAAATCCAGATGCTGATCAAATTAAAAAAAAAAACATAATAATGTCTTTTAAAGATAAAAGTGTAACGAAATTAAGAACTTTAACTAATATTTTTTTTCTTTAAATTGAATTATGAGGGAGTATTTCACCTATTCATGAGGTTATCTCTTAACTTATTTGATTAATAGCTTTATTAAGCTAAGTATGCTATATGTTCTAACCAAAACGTTAGAACTTATATATAATCCAAGAGTGTATTAATTGATTACACACTATCCAATGTTGCATCTATTATTGATTAAAATTTATAAAAATTAAAAAGGAAATCTAGTTAGATAAAAAAAATTGGGCTCACAAAATTTTATAATTTTTCGTCAATATTTAAGAAATAAAAAATAAACTGTGGTTGAAAACATGTTTTTGTAACTTTTCCTAAGGAATATCTTTATTATTTTAGCATGTTTAATCTTCATTCTCGCCTTTTTTGAAATCTCTTTTGGATTACAATCTCTAAATATTTTAGTAGACACTATCTAATCCTAACTCAATCTTATTATGATCGAATTTTTTTAATCATTCATATTTTGATACACTAGATTATTAATACTTTTTTGAGATTGTGATCTTTTATTCTTATCCTATAATTCAATCTTTAAAAAGTAACAAAAGCTTTGATTTAATAGTAATTTAAATGTATAAGTATCTAACAAGTATTAGTGTAGTCTTTCAAAAGAAGAAAAATCAAGTATATATATATATATATATATATATATATATATATATATATATATATATATATATATATATATATATATATATATATATATAATCTATAAATTATTTTAATGACTATTTACACCAAATAATTTTTATTTGATGGGCTAATAATTTAAAATTTTAGCTAAATTATATTATTTTTTTCAAAAATAATCTATATTAAAAGAGAAGCCGCCAAGTAAATCCATTTGAATGTGTCAGCCCCACTACTGAGTAATTGAAGTGTTGGACCAACAAAAGGACCACCATACTCTTTATTTGTTCACAAATATTAATACAAATTTATTTATAATATATATAATGGTACCTCCAATCATTTCAAAATAAATGAAAATAATTTATTTAATTTTAACTAATAACGTAAAAATTTAAATAATGATTATATTTCATGATATATACGTAATTAATAAAAGAAATAATGTTTGGTATAAATGAAAAGTTACTTATATACTAACTTAGGTCCAAAATAAAATTGTATTTATTATAATTGGAAAAATATTACACTTATTTATTTATTTATATATCACAAAATTATTTATAAGGTCTTTTTACCAATGCTAAGATTAACACAAACTTAAAACAAATTTCCTAGTTATTTAAAACAAATTTGTCTCCAAACTTTAAAACAACAAGAGATATGATTAGCTATCTCTCATCACCATTATTTCCTCCAAGTTATCTAATACAGCACGATATATTTCTAGTATAATGACAACAATAATGAAATAATCTATTTGATTGATTCTATTCAACTTTTAAAAAAATGTTATTAACATTAAATTGATCTTAAATATTAATAACGTCTTATAATTATTTTCTTATTAATATTTATTAAAGAAAAATACACTTCTATAATATTTTATAGAGACAAATAAGAAAAACAAACAAATTTAATGTTTGATATAAATTTTATGAAATTCATCAATTATTTATTATATTGAGTTTGTTTCATTTTCTAAAATATATTTTTTGATGAAATAAATATTTTTAATATGTTAGGATAAACTTATTTTAAAAAATAGAGAGAAAAATTCTCCCTTTTGATTGGAAAATTTAGATGCATTAAAAACGAAAAACTTAAACACGTATTTTTCTTTTGCAATAAACTAACACACAAATGTATATAAAAATAAGTAAATGAAATGAAACTTAATATTTATAAATATAGAAAATAAGTAAGAAAGTTATTAAAAAGTATTATAAAATGAGTCTGTCGAAATAAATTTTTGCGGTGAACACCGAACAAGTTGGTTGTCGTGTAATAAAATAGAAAAATAAGACATTGGTATATTAGAAAAAAAAAAACTCAATTAGGCATAACCAACAAATTTTATATGCAATATCAATATCAACTTCATTTATTGTCATTAGCACTTTCTTATTTTTAAACTATTTCGTCTTCTTTCCACCCCATAACCTCATTAAAAAAATAATAATTTTATTTTTTTATGGAATTTTTTCATTTCTACATATTTTATTAAAGTTAAATTATTATTTTTTTTATGAACATAAAAATTTATAAATAATAAGCCATGTACACCCATGCTATAATGCAAAACACTTTTTTTTCTTCCACACAAATGTTTGATAGATTTTTCTTAATAAATCTATGGACAAGAGGACAAAAGATCACCGCTATAAATTAATAAAATAATTTTTAATCAAACAAATTAGAAAACAAAGTGATATAATAAGATAATTTGTGCAAATGCTTTCAAATAGAGAAAATGTAAATTTTAATTCATTTTTTGAGAATATGATTTTCTAAGTTAGAGTGTTTAGTTTAGTAGTTACTAAAGAGTACAACTCAATAAAATACAAATAATATTCGAAATTTGTTCTAATATAACTATCTGCAATTTTAGTGATAAAATATGCATATATGTTTTTGTGTTAGCATTATCCTAATTGCCTATTTATTTTTCTATGGATTGAAAAAATGTGCTACGAAATAAAGAAGTGAGAGCGGGAATGTTGAGTTTTGCAATAAATAAATTTTCTACCTCGGGATTAAATAAAGTTAGATATCCAATTGACTTTTTATACTATTATTTCTAATTATAATTGACGTAAAAAATTAATTTTTATTATTTTTTAAATGTCATCATATATTTTTCCACTGATTTTTAGCTAATTAGCATTACAATATGTATATGTAAATAATTACTTATTTTTATTCACAAGTGTAATTTTTTTGTCAACACAACACAATGCAAATGATAGTTTCTCACTTTCTTGCAAATTTTGTTCACACATGTAATTAAGTTAATTTAAAATTCAAAAGTAAATAAAAGAATAAATAAAATAAATAAATATTGAAATTGGCTTGTGATTGTGATATATAAGGAGATTGAAACATATATGATATATGATGTGAGGTGGTGGACTCCTGCCTAACAGGTGTATTCCTTATTAATCACTTTCTTTTACTTTCTAATTTTGACATCTTGTGGATAAGTGCTTTATGATTAGGACATATATTTAAAAAAAAATTACAGAAAAAATAAACTAATATAATAATATGTGTATATTTAATCACTAAATTAATATAACCAATCTAAGTTATTTATAGGAATTGCTTGTGGCTCTTATAATTCAGGGGTAGGTTGAATTACATAATGACTCAATAAAATAATAAAATATTGTGTTATGTCCAAAATGAATCAATCTCCTCTTTTCATTCATGTCATATTAAAGAGCATAGTCTTATAATATAAAATTTGGTCCTATCTAATTCAATCTAAAAAGATACATTAATTAAGTATTACAGTTCCGTCTTCTTAGAGATATACCAAATTTTATCTAAAAAAAAAATAATACAAGACACTATTATTTTGATAATAATATTTAGTAAAGTTAAGTTTATATTTTAATTGTATTTTTGTAAAATTATAATTCAAGTCAAATTGTTTTGATTATATTATAATAAATATATAAAATAAATTAAAAGAATTAATTATTTGTAATTAAATTAAAATATTAATGTATAGTTCGTGATAAAACTAAAATTTTAGTTCATCAAACAATCAGATAAATTTTGCTAATTTTTAGCTCAATTTTTGATAAATCAATTTGTGTGAAACAGATTAATTATTTTAACATTTATAAGTATTAGAGTAATACAATTAATAATTTAATTGATATAAACATATTCAAATAAATATTTGATTATATATATATATATATATATATATATATATATATTACATGCATTCATTTTGGATGCACGTCTTCTAATTCTTCTAAGAATACCCCACCTTTATTGTGTAACTTTGTTATAATTTATATTTTCATGTCTATGAAATTGAAAAAGCTAATTATTAGTTATGTGTTCTGTATTAAAAGGAGACCCAAAATTAGGAAGTTTATGCAGTAACCAAATAAGCACGCTAAATATATCATGTAATTTAAGAAAAGATTAAACTGATAAATTAACGTTTTACTTAGAACTTGAAATAATTTAATTAAATTACTGATTTTGATTTTGATATTTAAGTTAACAAATTAAACCAAATATACATTAATTCATTTAACTTTTCTTATATCTCAATTTTCATTTATGAGTTAAAAAAAAGTATTTTTAAAACTTGATATTTTGATATTTCTAACTCATATTAATGAGATGATGTATGTTTTTATATAGCTTATTGATCTTGCAATATTTTAATTTAGTCTCCACTCTAATGTTGTTGTGGAGAGAAGGAAATGTAAGTTTTCAGTCACTTTTTTTTATTGATTTTTAGTTTAATCTGTTAACATGTGGTATCTCCTATTTTCCGTTGATATTACAAGCAAAATATCCTAAATATTACACTAACTTTCATTAAAGAAAAAAAAAACAAGGTTTTGAAAAAGTTCTCTTATTTGTTTAAGGGTTTATCCAGTAACAAGAATATTTCGCACAACATAATTAAGTTTTTCATACGTCCATATAATAGTAAGTTTTTCATATAATTTCTGAAATAACAATTTTTTATCATTATTTAGTAATAATAATAATTTATAAAAATAATACTGAAAATAATAAATAAAAGCTATGAATAACATGTAAAACAATCAAGTTTTTTATTTATTTACTCTCTTTTGTCTAATTTAAATAATCAAAATTTTATTTTTATTATCATATTTATGTTATTTTACACTTCTAAAAAAAAACTTCACTTTACATTTCCTACCTATCAAAACCTTTACTGTTTTCTCTTAAGTTTATTATACTAGATATAAGATTATTAAGATATATTGCACAAACTTTTCCAGGGAAAAAAAATGATAAATTTTTAATAAATTAATGTATAAAAAAAATGCTATATAGTTTATTTATTTGCAAAACTTATACAAATTAGTTTTAGTTCATGAAAAGGTTATTTATTTGTGTTCTAAAATAACCTATGAAAAAATAAATTATACATCAAACAACTTGTAAAAAAAAAAAAGGTCAATAAATAAATATGTCTCTTATAAGAGGTTAAATAGGAGTTGCTCTCCACTATGAGAAACACACCTTTGAATTATTAATGGAAACTTATCCCTGTATAACTGAGACAAAATCCTAAGAAAAAAACATAAAAAAAATGGATGAAGTGATGTAATAATCATATTTGTAAGGAAACTTTAATTAGAACATAATTGTCACATTTTTTTATCTACTTAATAACTAGATCAGACTTAATAACTATATTTAGCAGGAGTTAATTACACAACTTATATTTTAGGAAAAAAAGAAAAAAGTATTTATGTCATGGTGATTTGGAAGAGCTAAAAGTATGCGTGTCTATCTGGAATGCATCTAAAGAAGTGGAGTTGAAAACTGTGATGACCAAACTAACGTGGGATTAGTACATCAATGTGTTGTCCTTTTTCTTCTGTTACCCAAAATAATAAAATATAAAAAATTTGTTCATGTGGATGAGTTATATTCTAGATGTTCCATAATAGAAATCCATGTACACTTCTACTAATATCATACTTGGTTGCGTACAAATTAAATTATTAAGAATTTAGGTAATTAGATACAATTTGATAATAGAATAGCATTACTTTACAAGATACATATCCTTCTGAACAGTAGTATGTTTTGGTGGTGATTTTAATCATCAATTTTTAAGGAGTTGAAATAATATTTAAAATTTATATATTCAATTTGAGTGTTAATGCAACAAAAATTTATAATTTAATATTAGAATTTTTGTGGATATTTATTTTTGGAAAAATGATTTTTGAGGTTTTATTTCACATTAATCTCATTTTAAATATTTTTTTTTAATTTTGTCTCGTCAATTCATTAAATATTTTCATATTTGAGAAAAAATATTTATATCATATTTTAAATAATTAATATGAATTTCTTCACTTATTATTTTTTTAAATATTAAAAAGGATTCATCTATCGAGAACAATTGAATTATTGGTATCATGTTTCATAGTAAATAAAAAGGTTGAATTTGTATTATTTTCATCTTCAAATATAATTTTAGTTATGAAAGAACGTATAACAATTAATTTTTTTTCTTATGTTCATAACAAAATTACTAAGCAAAAGATTTTTGAGATAAAGAAAATAATGTACTATGAAAATAATATTTTACTCTAAAAAAGGACGATATAAAGTAACATTATTTTTTTAAAATAATAAAATTAAATTAATAAATTTATATTTAATTTTTTTTCCATCGAAGACGTATGCAAACAGTAAATAACTCATAAGGCAATAAGAGAAAATAAAAAAGTTTAATAATTTCATTTCTTATTATATTTAATTTTATGCTTTATAATTTAATAACATTAAATAACATATTTTATAAAAAAAAATAAAGTTTCACTTAATTTAATTATCAGAAATTTTTATTATAATACAAAAGATTTAAAAAGTTTGAAAGATTGGAACATCTGGGGTGCCATGATACTCCACCCTCTCCTTTATCCTAAAAAAAGAATAATTGCTTAAAAGGTAAAAGAAAATTTTTGAATGAGCTTATTTATAAGTTCAACAAATATTTATGTTATTTTACTTTTAATTTTAATTTAATTTACTAAAGTTAAAGAAAATTAATAAACTTGACAATTCCTTGTTGAATCTGTCACCTTCAATAACTTTAAAGACTCTAATTTGGTTACACATTGTAACTAAACTACTTATATTGCTCTATATTAAAGCTAAACTATTTAATTTATCCACACAATGAAAAATAATTGAAACTTTGGACTGCAAGTACTTACAAAAATACAAACATTAAGATTTCAAAAAATCACTCATGGATCCAAAAAAGTCTAACACTAAAAATAATCATTTTTTAACAAGTCTTTGCCTCTCTCCAAAATATGCTCCAACCACAAATGGCACACATAAATAGAAGTCTGTAACCCTAAAAAAGTTAAAAAACTACCTACATATTTACTCTGACTTCCTATAAAAGTACTAGTCCAATCCCTAGTTGCACCATCACTATTCACCTTAAATCAATTGGTAGATTGAATTTGTCATATTACTTTCATAAATAAAATCACCATTTTTTCCTTAGTTTAAATATTGAAAATTTTCAACATTTAAAAATCATAAACATAATATTACTCATATGCTTCTTAAATTTATTTTCAACCATAAGCATTAACTCCTTCGTTTGGAAAATAGTATAAGGAATAACAATTTTCATTTCATTACTTTTATATTCATTAATTTAATTTATATTTTAATTAAATAGTTTAATTCCTTATATTATTATTATTTGCAGATGTTATAAGGATATAGAAACAAAACACTGGTGTCTAACACATCTTTATCCTAACTTCAATCCTCATTCAATGCATTTGTTGTGTATGGAAAGAAAGAGTGAATGCGTTTGAGTTTGTGTTTCCTTTTATTATATACAAAACACTTGAATACAATAAAAGTAAAGTGTAAAATTGTACGTGTCAAAAAATCTCATGTTTTCTTTGTTACATGTAGCAGTTGGATTTGTACATGAAACAGTGATTACAAGAATTATGTACTATTTTCCATAACAACTTTATAATGTTTGTATTATCTTTTTATTTCATAACATTCAATTTAATCTTTTATAAAAGTGCATGTCATACACAGTTTTTGTATGTTTGTAACATGTGGATACCAACTTATTGGTTTACTTCATCACTCCACCGTTCAGGCCAACCTTCATTCATCTATATATTCAACTCTCACACTACTCTTCTCTCTTGTGTAACATTGCTTTCTCTCTTCTCCTTCACCTCAGTCTCAGTCTGCAACAACACCTTCCTCTACCTTATATTTTCAACTTGCCTTCTTCTTTTCATATCACTCATGTCTTGCTTAGAGTCTGAGCTCTGCAAAGAGGTCAGTGTTAAGAGTTTCTACACATACATTACATATTCTTGTTATTCTTCTTCTTTATTCATGATTCTTTTGAAGTGTTTCTTATTCTGTAGCATCAGAGTGTTCATATATTTTATGTCAGATACTAGAAAAATGAATGTGTGTATTTCATCATTTCTGTTCTTTAATTTTATTAGCACTGAATGTGACAAAAACTGAAAAGCCTATATATAATTTGTTTTTGTGTTCAAAACTCTGCACAGAGAAAGTTTGAGGAAGAATCAGAAGAGGTTACTCTTGATGGAAGTGTTGATTTGCATGGTGGTCCTGCTATAAGAGCCAAATCTGGAAGATGGGTTGCTGGAATTATCATACTCTGTAAGCTACTTCCAAAAACATTAACTGCACATCATTTTCTCTAATATCCTATCTTTTTATTACTTTTGGATCTTGGTGAAAAGTAATATATATGATATTATCACATCATATGCATGTATTATTACCCTATAAAAAATTATTTGTTTTGAGTATGTAGGTGATATGAAAATAGAAAAGGACAATAACAACATCTCTCTTATTCTCCCCAATGAGTTGTTATTTCTATGAAGTGAAAGGTTATAGGGTGTACTATAAATATACAAAACATTATAAATATTAACAGATCTTATATTCTTTGAATCTATTAATCTCTGGAGTTTTGATTAAAGAAAATAAAATAAATGGAGATTAATGATACAAATAGATTACTACAAAAATATAATATGAGTAGAACACACGTAACTTAATAGTTTGAGATGAGGAGTGTTGTGTGCAGAAGTTTTGTTATGACTTATGGAATTGTGTGCATATATTTGATATAGCTTATCATAGAAGGAGCACATGGTGAGGTTACTTTATGGTGGAATATGTGCTACTGCAAGCAACTAAGCTTTTAGTCTCCTTCTTAATATTACATCAGAAAAGAAGGAGAAGACAACACTTTAAATACAGGAACGTGTTTCATTTGGTGTGCAAAATCCAAACCAGACATTTCTGTCAGTTTTGTTGCACTGTTTTCCTGTGTAGTGTGTGTGTTTGGCAGACACTTACAGCTATGTCTTGGCTGGCTAGTAACTACTTATTCATCCACCATGCAAAAATACCCTTCTAGAAGAAAATTAGATTAGATTAAATTTAATTACCATAGTTTTTGGATGATGAAGTTCTTTGTATGTTAAAAATAGCAGTATCTGAATGTTAAAAATGAAGGTAGATTGTTGAGAGAAACTATGTGATGTTTTTGGAAAACTTTTGGAGTTTTTAGTATTATTAACTACTTATTTGCTTGAGTTTATTATTGATAAGAAAACAATTGTACTATAAAATAACTCTTTATATTAACACTTCTCTAAAATATGAAAACTCTAATTTGAACTCAAAAAAATTCCTAAATGTGATGGGACAGAGGATAGAGATTTCTGAATGATGCCTGAAGTAGTTTTTTGGCTTTGTCCTTCAAAAGAAATACAGACAAATTAAAGTGAGAAAAATACCTTTCAGAGACGTAACCGCTGTGGAAATTTGCATGACGTGGGTTGCTGCCACGTGTCACCAACATAGACAGATATGCATGCAAATTTGTAACCATTAGCATTTGACAACAACCAAGTAGAAGTGTAAATTTATTTATTAATTTATTAATTCAATAATTAATTAGTATTTGGTCACTACTATTTACTCAGAAAAGAAAAGAAGCATGATGTTTAAGAAACCAGCTGTTCCCCTATATTTCATTCTGAATAACAAAAACTGATATAAGTCACAATCATATAATTATTTAGAACCTCTTATTCTTAAGTTATTTTATTACACATAGCTGCTTGGTGTGATTGATCGTTAGAAATGTTAGTGATACATTATCTTTTTTATTTCTTTTTAAGGGTTTTCCATGTTATCACGCAAAAAAAAATTGTACCATCAACCATTTATTTAGATTATAAACCTGTGATTATCATACAAAGAAATGTAATTAGTTCAGATGATTTTTTATGTTTAATTTTCCAACAATTAATAAAGATTCAATCTTTTCAGTCCTCTTTGAGTGTTAGGTATCTTTAGATTTTATTAGAACTATATAAGAAAGTTACGTACACTATTTGGTATTGTGATTGTGTAAAGTTGTTGTCTGTATATGGATATAAAAGGGCTCGTCCTCCACCTCCTAAAAAAGATGAAAAATGTTTCTTCAATTTTACTTTACCTTCCTTTTACTCTAGATGCTTAACAGTTGTCAAAATTTTCCACGTATAAACACGAAAGAATAATAAAGGTTTTCTTTCCATGAATGTAAGGTTAGATTAAAATAAGTAAATATTAAATGTTTATAAGTGTAATGAGTTTTAAATTTAAAATACACTCAAATAACTATGTTAGAATATTTTTATCATTATATCATTATAGCTTGAGTTATCTATTACTTAAATTTAGAATAAAGATATTATAATGATATGTTTTTTCGGTACATACAGATGTATTGTTCGGATAAAGCTAGGGTTAAAACAAGAGTGTATAGAGTTACAAGTTTTAAATGCATTTGTGCAAAGCCCTGCTGTAAATAAATAATGCACCGTTGTATTAAAAATTAAATTTTGGAATAGTAAAACAAAAGATGCCATGCAAAACACAAGTGTCTTTTTCCCGCTGAACCACGACAAAGACCGAAAGAGTTCAAAAAGTGGATTCAGAATCATGCAAATCACCATATTCTGTTTAGGAAATAGAAGTATAATTTTTTAATAAGCTTGGTCTTCCAAAGTGTTATCACACCTATGAAACCGATAATATTTAATTTTAACAAAAGAAGCCAATACTAATTTCATGGTGTGCCATATAAAGAGAAATCCTAAACGTACCTAACCCTATACCATGAACAGACTTGTTAAAATAGGACCCTGTTAATAGGAAATATTATTTTAGACTATATTGTTTTTAATTCTAAATTTTTATATTTATTAAAATATTATTCGCAGTACTTTATTTTATCTCTTCCCTTTCAAATTTAATGTAGTCTTCTACTATAGAAAGCAGGAATAGAAGTTATAATATCAAGTACCCTTCGTGTACAGTAGTAGCCAGTGGATTATGTGAATGCATGAAATCTTAATCATTGGTAATTTTTATATATCAAATAGCAAAATAAAACATAATTTAAATAAACCTTAGTGAAGACTAATATAGATATAGGAGTAATGAGGATGAACTTACCCATGCATGGTTCAAAGTATTGAGATCACAGTGGCAATGATTTGTTGATTGCATGTATCAGTGAATCAAGCTCTGGCAACCCTTGCATTCTTTGGGATGGGAGTGAACCTAGTGCTGTTTCTGACAAGGGTGGTAGGACAGAATAATGCTGATGCAGCTAACAATGTGAGCAAGTGGACCGGAACAGTTTACATCTTCTCTCTTGTGGGTGCTTTCCTCAGTGATTCTTATTGGGGAAGATATAAGACTTGCGCTGTCTTTCAGGTCATCTTTGTTATAGTAAGTAGCGCTCCATTTTCTCCTCTCATTCATAATCTTTCTCTTTAATTCCTAACTTTTACATTAGCTACTTTACTAATCAACAAATCTGTTTGGCTGAAAATAACAGGGTCTAATGTCCTTATCTCTGTCATCATACCTATTCTTACTTAAGCCTAAAGGTTGTGGGAATGAAAAAATTCATTGTGGAAAACATTCAAGATTGGAGATGGGAATGTTTTACCTCTCAATATATCTAGTTGCCTTGGGAAATGGAGGTTATCAACCAAATATTGCCACATTTGGAGCTGATCAGTTTGACGAGGAACACTCAAAGGAGGGTCACTCTAAGGTGGCCTTCTTTAGCTACTTCTACCTAGCTTTTAATATCGGCCAACTTTTCTCAAACACCATTCTGGTCTATTTCGAGGATGAAGGAATGTGGGCTCTTGGTTTCTGGCTGTCTGCAGGTTCTGCCTTTGCTGCACTGGTCTTGTTTCTTGCATGCACCTCCAGGTACAGACACTTCAAGCCCAGTGGCAACCCTCTTTCCAGGTTCAGCCAAGTCGTAGTGGCTGCATCAAGGAAATCCAAAGTTCAAATGTCATCAAACGGAGAGAACTTGCTTCACATGAATGCAAAGGACACTTCCACGAATGGCAACAGAAAGATTCTCCACACTCACGGGTTCAAGTAAGTAGTGGAGGTTCCTTTCAGCTGAAACTACACAGTGAATGTATTCATGTGTAGCTGAGGCTGTATGGAATGCTTTTCCTGTATTTTAATTAACACACATTTGATTTCCAATCTTGTTTGCAGTGAGCAATAACAGTTTAATCAATTTGCCATTTGTTACTGTATTGCAGGTTCTTGGACAGGGCAGCATTTATATCTTCAAGAGATCTAGATGACCAGAAAGGGACCGGTTACAACCCTTGGCGCATCTGTCCAGTAAGTCAAGTTGAAGAGGTGAAGTGCATACTGAGACTTCTTCCAATTTGGCTCTGCACCATAATATACTCTGTGGTTTTCACACAGATGGCTTCACTTTTTGTGGAGCAAGGCGCTGCCATGAAAACCACTGTCTCCAATTTCAGAATACCACCAGCTAGCATGTCCAGCTTTGATATACTAAGTGTGGCGGTTTTCATTTTCTTCTACCGTCGAGTTCTTGATCCGTTTGTGGGAAAACTAAAAAAGACAGATTCCAAGGGACTTACAGAGCTTCAGAGAATGGGAGTTGGACTTGTTATAGCAGTACTGGCAATGGTTTCAGCTGGATTAGTTGAATGCTATAGACTTAAGTATGCAAAACAAGGATGCCTCCACTGCAATGACACAAGCACTTTAAGCATCTTCTGGCAGATCCCTCAGTACGCATTTATAGGAGCTTCTGAGGTTTTTATGTATGTAGGCCAGTTGGAATTCTTCAACGCTCAGACACCAGACGGCTTGAAGAGCTTCGGAAGTGCACTTTGCATGACATCCATTTCTCTTGGGAACTATGTGAGTAGTTTACTAGTTAGTGTGGTTATGAAGATATCCACCGAAGATCACATGCCAGGGTGGATCCCTGGAAACCTCAATAAAGGTCACTTGGATAGGTTTTACTTCCTCTTAGCTGCCTTGACGTCCATAGATTTGATTGCCTATATTGCATGTGCAAAATGGTACAAGTGCATACAGCTAGAGGAGAAAAGTGAAGAAAATAATGAGTCAAAAGTATAAGTTGCAGGGGATATCAATCAAAGGTCATGGGTACCGCATATATTAATAAGAGAAAGAAAGGGCAACTAGTCAAAAATAAACTAGGTTCTATAGTTGCTGTTGGAAGAAATAGTTTGCAGGTTTGCAGAAAGAGAAGCCCTTCTTACATGAGTTTCTGACTCTCTTACAACTGGACTCTGTATTGTTAAGGCTTAAATATGTTCTTGAAGCCAAGTTGTGTAAAACAAATTTGATGAGACAATGACTGTTTTAGGGTACTTAAGACATTTCCTTTCTCTCATTTGTAAGTGCCATTTTAAAGACGAAGTTACGTCTGCTATGTGGATTTCCTTGTATTTAGGGAATTTAGCTTAGCTTCCCATCCCAGAGCTAACACAAAACTTTCTGTCCTTAATGTCTGTTATTCATGAACAAACAACGAAAACACCAATTAAGGCAATAGTTTCGAAACAGAAAGAGAAAATTTTACAAAACACTTCCTAATATATTTAGATTTAGCTGATCGAATTAATCAACCAAAGAATTTGCGAACTGGCAGTGGCAGACCAAATGCCACGCGGACAAACAAAGAATTATGAATAAGATCAAAAGAACAGCATAAAGCGATAACTTATTGCTGGCAATTATTTGTCAGAATATATATTTTTTTACAATATCACTTAAAAAAGAGAGAACACTAACACGTGATAAAAGAAATTTACAAAATGCACTTAAGGATGCCAACAACTCCCCCAGCAGTGAATCATTATTAGGAAGATTAGTCGTAGCAATCAGAGGAATTGACAGACAATACTTACAGTCCACATAATCAAATTTTGCATAATCGAAATGGGACAAGGTGAAATGAAAGGTGAAAAGTAGGACATAACAAATAATTTCTCTTCTTTATTCTTTTGTTTTATTTATTTATGTGTGTGTATCTAATGTCATCTTTCATTATAGAGCAAAAAATAGGAAAGGTAAAACGGTTGAAAGAAACAAAATATACAAGTAAAATATAAGGGCGAGCCAGTGCACGAGTTCCCAAGTCATAGCGATATGGGCATAATAAGGGTCAGAAGACAGCATTACATAGCCTTACCCTCGTGAGCCAAGAGGAACTCTATGCCCACTTATCATATAAAATCAAATAAATATATCCCACCATGGTTGCGCAAACAGCGAAAGGTCAATGTGATTTCTTTCAGCCAAGATAAAAATATCAACACGACATATTAACAAAATAGACAGTTACAAAAGAACTTTACGGAGAATATGAAATTCCTGATCAATAAATATTTGCCTTTTGAAAATTCCTTTACAATCCAACCCTGGTGTTTCAGGTGCATAATAGCCATAGCTATGAAGTAAGAATAACTAAGATACTGAAGAAGAAAAAAAAACTGTACAGTTACGAGTAACAAAGACCCTTCATAGAATTTTATTCATGAACCTTACGAACTTGTATGTGGTGAGTGGATTCCTCACGCCATATTGGTTGTGCTCCACTTTGAACAAGAGTAACATGCTGTCCCTCGTGTAAATGACCCTTACTCTGAAATATGGAGACTTTTCATAAACGTTTGAAAGAAAAAATACCAAGAAAAATAATGTCTGAGCACTTGATGGAGATATTACTAACCAATAGTAGCTTGAGGGCTCTAGAGAAGGTCTCCTCTGCATCATTTGAAAATTGCATATATATAGGCACAACACCATGATAAAGTGCCAACCTCTGCTTAATCCTTGTTCTGCGAATAGAGAAATCATAAATTTCTGGGTGCAATAGTACATACTTAAGCAGCAATACTACCCTCCAAAAATAAGAAAGCGAAAAAAGAAAAAAAGCACTGCCTATGTTGACCTTCGGATTCCTAGTTTCATTTCTTCTTCTTCGTAATGTATAGCTTTACTTTTAGGGTGGAGGGGTATGTAATAGAAAAATAGCCCCTTACATGTAAGCTTAATAACATCATTAAAAAAAAACGGAGAGGTTGAGGGGTTTCCATCTAGGATAGGAGAAAAATTCATCTAGCAGGATTCCGACAAAACCGAAGAATGGTCAAATGTGATAAAGAAAAAATATTATAGGAGATTAATTTTGATAAAGAGAAAAATACTTGTCAAAACGATCATCCTTAGTTCACATACAAAACCTCAAGCACGGTAAATTTAATTAATTGGATAATCTGTAAAATACTTGAGTTGGCAAGAGAGAAGCTAGCTTCTATCAAGATAACATAAGCTCAAAGCCCATGAAATTAGCAATTTAATTTTCAAATATAAAAAAGTACTACTCCTGAAAAAGTAGTTAGGGCAAACCATGGTAGAGGGGAATTTCATCAAGAAAAGTTTTTATTTTCAGGTTAGTTGAACAAAATTAATAGCACATTAACACAGAAAATACATACGCATGTGCGAATGCAAACATAACTGAGTAAAGCATATAAGGCTAAAAGACAACACACACACACACACATGTATATATAACACATCCTGCCAATGCTTACTCATTTGTGAATGCAAAGATTGTTGAGTAAGGCCTATAATGGCTCAATAGAATAGCCATGGATCCTGTTCTGGTGAAAACAATAATGGGGGTATTAAGAGTGTTAGACATTGTTGTCGCATGGAAAGCAAACATTTCTCCCATGTGGCTCTGTCAACAAGTAAACACAAATTAATTAGATTTTAGTATATCATCAATTTACAATAAAATATATCAATAATAAACCCTCTACGACAAATGAAACAAAATTCCAAAAGTGCCTAATTTTTAATCGAGCACGTACTTCATGAGAACTCAGACTTGGACAAGCAGGACCACTTTGAACACTGGATTCATTCCTAAGAGCCACCGTGTGCATAACTTTAACAGCTTTCAATGGAAATCTGAAGCAATTTAAGTTATATTTATTTATTTAAAATATTAAAAAAAGGTATATTAAATGCATAAATTCATAAGCACAAGACAGAAAAGGTCAGACGTTCTTATGTAATAAAGAAAAGGAATGAAATACATTTTCAAATGAAAAGCAGTTCTATAGTAATTACTACAATAATCCACAGGATGGAAAAGTAAGGATTTGTAGCCAATTTAGGAGTATCTTTTATAATGAATGATGTTTTCCTTCTTGAAAAACATTGCACTCCATAAAATAAAAAAGATAAGTCTCCGAATCATAAACAGCTGAAAATCATTTAATAATGCAAATTATTAAACAGTAATGGATTTTAGGAAGATTCCAATTATAGAGAATCAAGGTAACTAATTCCCCTTTGTTGAACATGCATAGGGATTCATAGGCTTTGTTTAGTTTAGATTCATTCCTATTTGTTATTATTTTTAGGTTTCTCCTAAGCGTATCCTCCTTTTTGTATATCTTTCATTCTCTTCTCTAATAGTAATGATGCTTCTTTTATTTGAAAATGAAAATACTAAAATATGAATACTGAAAAGAAGTTTGAACAACTTAAAAAAATAGGAAACAAGTTCACCAAGTAATAGCAAACTCACTTTCCATGTGCAGTTTCTCCTGAAAGCATGATAGCATCAGCACCTTGTCTTACTGCAATTGCAATGTCCGAGACTTCTGCCCTTGTGGGCGTGGGATGATTAATCATGCTTTCAAGCATATTTGTTGCCACAATAACCGGCTTTTGCATGCTTTGACATCTCCTTATGATGTCCTCCTGCTTGATTAAAAAAAGGTAATGAACTACATCGAACACAGAATTAAGCATAGTAAAAGAAAACTAATAAAATAGAGAACAAAAGCATCAGTTTGAAACTAGTATCCCATAATCTAGTTTGTGAAAGTTATAACAGGAGCTGAGATAAGTGGGTCGAACAAGAATATAATCTTCAAGGAATTTTATTCTCCTGTGCGCAAGGAAGCATCAGAGGAAAGGAAGAGATTTTCTCTTCTGAAATTCTATTTCAGGTTATTGCTTTGTTGCAATAGCCACAAATAAGCACTTTCTTTTATAGGTAAAAAAAAATTAAATATAGAAGTATTAAAACAACAAATGTTATAGCCAAAGTAGCATTACATGCTCCCAGAAGCTTGAGGTGCAGCAGAAAATGATCTGCTTTTCTCTAATCTCAAGTTACCAGACTTTCACATTGCAATTTGTCTCACTAAAATGTGATTACAGTAAGCCTTGTGCAGTAGGTATTGCAGCTTGCAGTGTAGGCACCATCAATTTTAGGAAGTGCTTAGCCAAAGTAGGAGCAAGACATAGCAAAAAACAAGAGGAAAATGACTTGGAAGTAAAATTGAGATAAGATATCATACCACAGGTTTATAAGTTTAAATATTTGGAATCCATTTTAAAAAATTATAGGGAAATTAATGAGGAGGTCATACACAAGATACAAATTAGATAATTAAAATGGAGAAAGGCGTTGAGGGTTGTTTGAATTGAAAAGGACCTGTCAAGCACAAAGGAAAGTTTATCATATTGCTAGACATCTGACTAAAATCTATGTAATAAGTGTTAGACTTCAAAGGGACAACAAAGAATAAATGAGTAACACTGTAGCATGAATGAGAATGTTAAGATAGATTATACACAAGAAAGGGTAATATATGAAATCGTTGTATATGAGAAGGCATTGCAGTGACACCAATTGATGAAAAGGGGATAAAAATCAATTAAAGCGGTTTAGACATGTACAAATAAAGGTCACTGGAAGCACCAATAAGGAGACTAGATGACACGAAGTCCTATGAAAAGAGGGAGAGAGAGAGAGAGAGAGAGAGAGAGAGAGAGAGAGAGAGAGAGAGAGAGAGAGAGAGAGAGAGAGACCATGGACGTTAGAGGAAGTTCTTAACAAATATCTCATATGATGAATAATATTTCAAAAGATTTGCTCCATAACCAAGTCCAATGATGTAGTGTGACTCATGCTGTTGAAGTTATCTACTGGGAAAAGACTTATGTTTTTGTTCTTAAGTGGTGCCAACAATTTGTTGGGGAAAACATTCCATTACATAATGAGTATCAAAGGTACGAACCACACACAAAGCAACACCAAAAATAAAAAATAACGAAATACATGGATTTATGTGGTTCAATGTTAGGCAATGAGTCCGTTGGACCATTAATGTTATTTTTCTAAAAGTCTGCTGCTATGATACCATGTCACGTAATAGGGTTCTTATTTTTCGTTCCCCTTCACTTTTCTATTCATCTCCTTAAATAATACATAACATCTACCACTATTAATGACTAGCATAAACACAGGCGCTATCGCGCCTGTGTATACGCATTTTTTGAATTATATTAATAATTGATGATATTGTAATGTTATTAAGTTAATGAACAAAATAAAAGTATATTTATAAAAATTAAAGTGAAATGTATGGAGAAAATATGAGAAAAATAATTTTATAAAAACTTATAAAAGTAACCATTAATTTTTAAAAATTTAATAAATAATTAAATTGTAAAGGGTAAAGTTGGAATTATAAAATGTGAACACAAAAGAGGGAATCCTCTATATATATAGTTATAGATAATTGATCCTAATTCCTAATTTAGGTAGATGCTATGTATTATTTAAGGAGATGAATAGAGAAGTGAAGGGGAACGAAAAATAAGAGCCCTATTTCGTGACATTCAACACCTCTTGCTCACATCCCTAGAACCATCTCAAAAGTATTTCATTCACCATAGCACATTACATGTCTTCAGGACAAATTTGAGAAACTCTTCCATATACCAGACCACCCTCTCTCACATAGGGTGGTTATTCCCTCTCTCTAGGTCAGGTGTGTCTTCTCTCTATACACACTCGTTTTATATATAAATAAATTTATAACTACATCATCATAAATGAGACCAAGTAGACAACTCCACTAACTTTCATTACGGTAGTAGATTCTCCAATGGTCAAGAAACATGCACCTTTTGGCTTTCCACCTAATTTCATTAATGTTTGGAAATTTGGATTTATTTTCCCAACATGAATTTTACAGCTTCATGTGTCTACAAGGGTTCTTCATACCATATGGTGGATAAGATATCCTTTGACATCTAATGGCCTCCTTCATAAACAAAACTTTGATCTTGAAATTTAAAAAGATACAATACTACACATGAACATGTATCTATGGTTGAATTGTGCTTAACAGCTCCATAGCATCCTTTACGAAAAGGTAAGATTACACATGAGAAAGAACATCATTGGGAATTCACTGAACAAGCAGCAAAATAAGGGTTTTCCATAAAATTAATGCACATGACATGACTATCAGTATGATCTTACGAATTGAAATTCACAATAGTTAATGAAGCTCCACTTATTTTGTTAGATTTTTCAGTGATACTAAACATTGCATCCTGACTTAAATGTACCATAGCAATGATTATAAACCTAGATCATCTGATGAAAGAATTTGCATACATCTCACCAATTGTGAACAAAATGACACCTGTATCATGTTACTCTGAGCACCGCATTACCTGCAATAAAGGAACTTCCTCTATTGGAAGTTCAGCTCCAAGATCCCCACGAGCAACCATGGCCTGCAAAATAAATAGAACTCTCAAAATGAAACTGGACGCCAATGTAGATAAAGATCTTGATTTGATCTATGATATTGAATAACACTAAAACATTCTCCAAAATATAAACTGTGAAGGTGTTGAAAAACCTACAGCAGATTCAGAGCAGCTCAAAGTAATGGTTAAATCAGTTCTATGTTAAGGTTTCTCCTCTAGGTCAAAAGATATGCAGTACACTTTCTTAATTAGGCATTTCTCAAATAAATTCATTTCTATTTGTTATTAAGTCTGAAGGAATCTACTATAAATGTATGCCTTGAAAATGATATTGTCTATAAGGTATTTGTAACGTTAATTATGAACATTAAAGGAGAGAGATCATCAGTATGCTTACAAAAACTTAATAGAACAATCTCCACTAAACCAAGTTATTTGATATTTTGATATGTAAATCAAGAAAAATAGTTATCAACCAATAGTGCACAAACAAGCAAGCACCCCAAAACCACCTTTTCCGCTGGAATTAGGCAAGCATTGAATATCTTAAAACGAAAGAATCCCCACCATGACATGATTGTACCGCCATAGGTTTCAGAACAGATATCATGTGAGTGCAATACTAAGACGGGGAAACTAAAGTAACATCTAATCAATCCATAATCAGCTCAAGATGAAATTAGGTTCCTCTTATATCAAACATTGAATGTGAACGCATATTCCTTAGATTTTGAAGAGTACAATTGACAGCCTAATCAACTTACAACCACAAAACAGCAAAGTCGTTACTTAAATTTGTGCATTATACAAGGATTACTAGAATTTTCAAGTCCTCTCGTAGAAATAGTGAGATAATTAACTTTAAATGTTCCATTTGTGCATTATACAAGGATTACTAGAATTTTCAAGTCCTCTCGTAGAAATAGTGAGATAATTAACTTTAAATGTTCCATTTTCCAGTTTCTTTTTTCGGGTATTATGTTCGCATGAAGCACAGAACTTCTATACATTATATTTATCCATTCCTCCATGTAATCAATTCCAGTTCTCGTATGTTGAATACTAACTAGACCAAAATAAATAAATAAAAACATGTAGACCAAAACAATATTGATCACCAACATAATCAAAATTCCAATCCCTTTTAACTGAAAGTTATTGAAGGTATGAAATATCTACAAATACATGATCTGAACATTATGAAACTAACCCATCTGAAGCAGAAAGTATGGAATGGAGATTTGGTATGGAATCTACACTTTCAATTTTTATAATCACGTGTATATCAACATTATGACCTATAGAAAAAGGTTTACAATAATTTAGTTGATAATGAGAATGGTGGGGCCCATACATAATCACTGTCATGAGAACTCATGTATTATTAAATATTGAATAAGTCTAATAATAATGGTCATGTTGGCAGTTATGGATAGAAGCTAGGAGAAATAACGTAGTATTATTATCTATTAGATCATGTGGTAGTATTACAGAATAACTTGTCCTACATTAGTTGTTTCGTATTAAAATTAGAAATTGCCTCTCTAACAGTTGTTTTGAAATATAATTTAATGCTGAAACAAAACTCACATACAATACATTCACTTTCTACATATAGTACTTTTTGTCCACAACAACAAATAAAAACACCTTATGACTCATTAGGACCTAACTCAAACCAGCTTTTAAGGCACATAGACACCCTATAATATTTCACTCAACTTTCTCATTAGTTAGCATCCTGTGTCAGTATACTAATGATACTAAGTACTCAAACACATCGGGTACAAAAACACTTACATACTCTACCAAGCAACACATACGATCCAATATGATACTTAGAAATCCCATAATACCCAAGTCTCTATCAACTACGAAAGCTTTATAAACTTTAAGTCATATATGTAGTAGAAAAGGGACTAAACACTACCCTATGCAACAATTAAGACAACTCCCATAAGAGCTACAACTAAGGTGGGATAAGGGTGACCACAGTTCAGGTGGGTGACAGTAGTGAAAGGGGGTTTCCGACAATGGTTATGACTACACTAATATCTAATAATACATGGTTGTCACATTAGAGAAGCAATAAACACCGAGAAAGAAGAAACTTCCACACAGATGCACAAAGCCACACAACTAGATACAAAAGCATAAAAAGGAAATTAGACATCTAAAATATTACTTCTGAGATACTTTTTTAACTCGTGCACCACTCTAGCATCATTGACAAATGAGACAACATAGAAGTCTACTTGATTGTCCACCCCAAACTTGATATCTTCCCAGTCCTTGTCTGTTAAGTTGAAACATAAGGCAACAAAGTGTAAAATTGTCAAGTGCATTTGTATTCTAAAAGTAACCAGCTACAAGTGAATCACTGAATCTTATTACCCATGCGCAGTGTCAACAATAAATAGAACAGAACTATACCAGTTGATACATCAGCAAGCTTGGTGCTTGTCCAAATCAGAACGTATTGATATGTACAATTATAGAGCACAAAGGAAAACCTTAAGGTGGGTAACTGCATAGGTAAATGATAACCTTATTTGGGGGAATGATATAAGAAACCCGATGTGACACATGATGCTTTTCTGGACGTTTACCATCCTGTAGACCAGCAAATGATAGTTTACCATATGATATTGATCCCACCAACACAGATCCTTGTAGAGAGTTCTGTCAAAGTACAATTACAAAAGTTACTAAATTTTAACAATACTCCAATGGAGATACACAAAGCAAGGAGGACAATGTACCTTGGGAAGTTTGTCTTTTGGTGGAGGACCAAGATAAAATCCTTCCTTTATACTATCAATAAGCAAACATCAGTACCACAACACAATTTAACATTTAAACCTTAAGGAACAAGGTAGGGACTATAAACCAGTAACATACTCCGATTGCGGTAGCTATGGTAGTGTCAAAGCTACTACTTGATGGTGGAAAAATAATCAGTGAGATAGGGCATGAGTAAGAGAGATGAAATTGAAAGAGGAAAACGAAATCGAAAGCAGCAATACAAGAAAACGAAATCAAAAGCAATGATGCAGGGAACAAAATCGAAATTGAAATAAGACGAAATAGAAAATAGGAGATGAAATCGAACGAGAAAGAGCAATAAAAAGCAAGGAGATGAAATTGAAAGCAAGATAACGATCTTCATTACCTTAAACTTCAAGCAAAAATGGTGAAGCTACGGTGGAGGCACGGTGAGGCTTAGTGGAGACATAGTGGAGGCATGCACGAGAAGGGTTTATTTTCTTACTACTAGGGTAAAACAAAGAGAAGGAGAGGAAGAAAGGGTAACAGGTCAAGTAATTAAAAATTTTGAAAAAGGAGAAAAAAAAATAAAGAGGCATTCCTTGGGTTTCTTAAAAAAACCCCAGATAGTTAAATGGAGCTTTTAAAACCTCCACAATGTGTATATTTTATTGGAGGTTATAATAACCCCAAATAATAAACCCCACCTAAAAGTCATTATTTTTGTAGTGCGATAAAACTTTAAATATTAATTTTTATTACAATCATTAAAGTAAAATATTATTAATTTAAAAAATGTGTTTACAAAATAAATAACTTTCTAATTTATCACATGTAAATTTTATCAGGTAACTAATTAGGTTTAGAAAAATATTTCAGAATTTAATAAATGAAAAAGATGGTATTCGATTAAAAAGTAAGATTGATAAAAGATATACTAAAATAGTAAAGAAATAGTTATACAAATAAATTTTCTTTATTAATACTAACGTAAACACATGTCATCGCTGTACGTATTTTTTAAATATGAATAGAATATATCAATAGAAAATAATAGTATAATATTATTAAGTTAATATATAAATAAATTTAAATTTTTTAAAAATAAAATAAAATAAATAAAAAAATTAATTATTAATGAATAAAAAAAATAAACAATTTTATAAAAAAATAAATAAAAATAACTATTAATTTTAAAACATTTAATAAATAATTATATTATAAAAAGTATAATTAATATTATTAAATAGACACAATAAAAATAATTCTTAACTCATCCACAACCGTCATGAAAAACTTGTTCATTTAAAAGTTGTTTAAAATTAAAGCAATTTAGTGTCTATTTAATAATTTTGTTATAATCCATGACAATAATAAAGGGCTTTAACCGGTGTTCTGATTTTTTATTCTAAAATTATAATAAATAATTTTTTGTTTTAATTTTAAAAATAAATAAAAATAAAAATATGATTTCCACAATACTGTAAGGTTAAAAAATATGTTTTGAAAGCAATTAATCATTAAAACAAAAAATAGTATTAAATTATAGCTTGATTAAATAGATATTATGATTTATGATTGATGATTGAAAAACAAATTAGACCAGACAGCTGAGTTAATATAATATTAAAACATGATTTAATTTAAATATAGAAAAAAATATTTTAGTTGTTATGTAAATGATCTGGATTCCTGGTTACTTTAATTTCAGTGTTGATAAGATTAAGCAAATTTAAAATAGAGTGGAAAAAGAAAAGTAAAATAATAGAAAAGAAAGAAAAGGAAAATGTAAAAGAGAGTGCCCTTGGGTTTCCGGGCCGAGAAAGCATAGGAACAGTGCGGAAACGCTGCGTTTTGGCCAAGTCAGGTGAAGAAGCTACGCTGTCTACTTCGCCTCGCGTGCGTGGCTTCTTCTAATTTCTCTTCTCGTCTTCACCTTCTTCTTCCTCTTCCTTCTTCTCCCTCTGCGTTAGGTTTTTCCATTCTCACACTTCACATCGCTTTTTTCCTCTTCTCATTCTTCTTCTCCACCCTCACTCTCTTCTCCCAAGCCTCTATTTCTCTCATCCATTCGCGATTTATTCAATTCCTCGCGCGATAAGGTTCTGTTTCTTCTCCGCAAAGCTATTCTCGACGACTTTCTTTTTTCTACATGCATTGCCTCTGGTTAATCGCCTAAGATTTAAAGCTTTTGTTGCACTGAAAAACAGATACTTTTCGTGCTTGCCTTTTGATTTCCGCGATGGCCTCCAAAGGTCCCAGGTCTAAGATTGATCACGAGAGCAGAGCCAAACGGCAAAAGGTTAGTTCGCGTTTTCGTCTTCTTGGTCTTCGTCTCTAGACTTTTTAATCTTTTTTTTTGTTTTTCTTTTTTTGTTAATTCTGGCTATGAATGATACTGTTGTTACTGGCTGAGAAATTAAAAAGAAAAACTTATTAATAATTATGACAATTGAAAATTTACCTAGTTTCTCTGAAATGCAAAATTATCATCTGCATGTCTTTAAACTATTTATTTATATTTTTATTGTTCTTTGTTTTATGTGGTAGTCTTGGAGTTGGAGGAAATTTCAGTTGCTGGTTACGATTTCTTCCTTGCTAGGTTTTGTTCCTTTTCTTATGAGGGTCGACCTTTTGGTCCTTTAAACTGTTTGCTTTGTTTTTGGTGTATAGAAAAAGAAGGAATTCAGATTCGGGAAAAGTTAGAAGTTGAATAGAGTAAAATTATTCAAATAACACTTGTGGTGATTGAAACTGACTAATACAGAAAAAGAACGGTAACAGGAGTTAAAATGCAGTAGAGGTATGGAATGGTGCTTAGATTTTATTTATATGGTGGAAATAATTATGTTAGCTATGCTTTAGTATGTTAACATAAGTTGCTGGAGATTTGTCCTTGGCTTTATGGATAAGGATAGCAAACCATGCCATGGTATGGCAAGAGAATGTTCCTATTATGGACATGTACAGGGTATCAAGAGAAAATTAATCTTGGATGTTTGATATCATTACATAGATGGTTAAGATTAGTTTTAGGTGAATCAATTTCTATCATAGTGTTCAGTAACTGAAATCCTGGGTAAGCAACTGTGTTAAATACTCCGAGGCAGACCTTTTAAAATCTGTATCATCCGTGTCTGTATGATTAAAATGAGCTCCTCTTAGCTCCCATGCTCTTACTTGATATGCCGCTTACGCAATCATGCTAGCTTAAGACTTTTGGCGTCAATACACTTTTTTTTATTGGTGTTTGAGACTTTTAAAAAATGGGTTTTCAATTTTTTCTTGTTGAATTAGTCTTGAAATGAATTTGCTTAAGAATTAGTCCTTTTAGGAAATATGATTGTGGCTGGGAAAAAGTTGGTTGCATGTCACAGATATACACTGCACTTGGGTTTGATGAGCAAAGTTGAAGTTAGTAAGGGAATTTCGTATTGTGATTTAGCATATATTTGCTAGTGCAATGCATGAGAAAAACCTTGGAAGTGAAATGCTGATATTGTTTTTGCACAATCAGCAAATCATTAGTACAATATTCAGTTGGCCCCATCTTCATTTCTTTCCTATTTCATAACTCTTCAGCAAAAAAAAAAAAAAAATGTCTGGCA
>Ga0209589_1002486_pt1 | contig 32015 bp, 13 predicted proteins | sample CowpeawhiteBW_FD_187525 | JGI IMG/M metagenome (GOLD analysis project Ga0209589, IMG submission 187525) | Root nodule microbial communities of legume samples collected from California USA - Cow pea white BW (SPAdes) (version 2) | ecosystem: Host-associated > Plants > Roots > Nodule | place: USA...
TATATATATATATATATATAATCTCACTTCTTATTCCTTTCTTTCGAATCTCTTAACGTGTTTTTTTATACAATTATTTCTTTAAAAAATCAATGTTTTTTCCACTTTTAGTTCCTTTGTTTTACACTTGATAAAAAAAAACTATTATGCATAATAGAATAATTTCAAATAAATAAAAGGAAAAGAGATAAAAATAAATGAATGAAACATGATATCATAATAATTTAATGAAACATAAATTACCTTAAAAAGATTATGCATAGCAGTTTTATAGGTATGTAATTAGTTGATTTGTCGTACATAAACCACTTAAATTATTAAAACTTTAATTAATATTATTTGTCTATTTATTTTAGCAATATAGTATGTTAATTGCGTTGGGTTTGAATTTGAAAAAATAACACTGCACAAAATTTTGATCGGATGATAAAAAGTATTATAAATATCACCTTTGAACCTTTATTTATTTATTATGTATTATACTTATCCAAAATAATTATTTTCTAAATACATTATATTATTTAATGACTAATGTCAATCCTTTAGATTTACATCTTCATGAAATTTGAAACATTCAAAGTTATTGTATAAAATCACCGAATTATTGTATTACATACAACTTTGTAGACCATACATTCAAAGTTATACCTTGCGAAATTCATTAAAAATGTATAAAAGTTTACTATGATAAAAGAAAATAGAGTTAATTGTAAAAGATAATATTAAAATTTGAAACATTTGGCTTAACGTTATTATTAATTATGTAAAAGCGAATTTCGATTTTCACTTAAATGCAACAGAGAAAAAAATGAGAAAAAAAATAAATAAATGTTCGTGGTTGGTACGTGAAGACTTTGAACTATTGCGTAACGAGCAAGGCCAAAGAGTGGCGTCTCCACCGGTGCGGCTACCACCAACCCACGCGCTAAGCATATAATTTTAATTTTTCATCATATAAATTTTTAACGAAAAGAAAAAACTACTTCTGTCTAAACTTTGACAGAAAAAATAAAATAATAAAAAATATTATAATCCGATTAAATAAAAGACGTTTTATAAGTTGTTTCACTAAGTAACGTAAAATCAATCATTAATATTTAGCCCATAAAAATATATTAAAGATCTCATTTCAATTAAGAAAATAATAATTATATATATATATATAAGAACATTATTTTTTAAATCAATTTTACCTAATTTTGAATTAATTTGGTTGAATTCTAAGAAACTAAAATATTTTCCTCTGTTTGGATTCCAACAAAGTCAAGTTCATTTTTCTTGTAACTTTGATTTCTCCCTCTATTTATAGCTTAGCTTTGGTTCTCAAAACACTTCAACCACAAACACAACCACCTTTGTCACTGTTCTTTTCGCTAGACTCTGCACCAACAAAACATATTTTGCAAGAATTTTGAACATGAACAACATGGTTACTTCCCTCTGTCTCAGTGTAATGGTGTCTATTTTAATGTTTGTACATTACACAGAGGCACAGAGAGTGTTCATTGTCGGAGATGGCACTGGTTGGACAACTCCACAAGATCCCTCCACATACCAAACTTGGGTTTCCGACAAAACTTTTGCAGTCGGAGATATTCTATGTAAGTCTTCGATTCGTACCATGATTTTACCGTAATTGTCTCCATGTTTGAAACACCGTGAAAAATTATAAACAAAAAATAATTTTTTTTTTTTTTCAGCCTTCGATTTCCAAAGAGCACAGCATAACGTGGTTGCAGTGCCGGAAGAATCGTATACTTCGTGCTCTTCCGCTAATCCTATACGTACATATACCACGGGTCCGGTCAACGTTACCCTTACCACAGCCGGTCAACATTACTACATCTGTAGCATCGGTCAACACTGTACACGTGGACAGAGGTTAGCCGTCAATGTCTCCGGCTCCGGCCTGCCACCTTCCGCCGCCGTTTCACCGGGCTCCAACACCACTCCACCACCACCACCTTCGTCTCCGGCAGCTACTTTTTCCTCTGCCTCCATTCCCTTCTTTCTCTTCTTATCCGCGTTCATTTTAGTGATTTTTGGACATAATGCATGAAGTGTTCGATGTGATTTATGAGTGTGACCTACTAATACATATTTGTTTACAATGTTGTAGTTGTAGTATTTTTTATTATAGTTTGATCAATAAAAAACTTTTATGGTTTCAAATTTAGCTCAAAAGTAATGGTTGATGTAAATACATAAATTACATGCTCAATTAGTCAAAAGTTTGATTTAATTGTGGTGGTTCACAAATATGAGATTAATCAAAGCTCAAAACAATCTGGGTCAATTTAGTTAAGCCATTTATGAATGCTTATTTTTCTCGTAGATATTATTAGGATTGAATAATATTCATATAATTTATAAACTTTAGTTATAAGTTATTTTGAGAAATTATTGAAATAGATTTTATATAGCTTGTTGATAAATTCTAAGTCATTTATAACATAAAAGTTAAAAGGGTATGAAAGAAGAAAATCTTCTTCTACATGGTTTGGGAAGAAATTTTGTAACTACATTAAATGCGTTTTATTTTTGCAGAGTAACGATATTGAATTTTAAAACTTTTTTTTTTCGTTAGATAGTAAGTCCTTTCATGACTTCATTTTAAAGTTATTTAAATCGAATCTATAACAATTGATGTGACTGATTCTTATATTTAAGAAACCAAAATTTATTTTTGGTTAAAATACTCCTTTAGTCCTTGTTTTGGTTCAAAAATCTCAAATTAGTCCTCATATTTTAATTGATCTCAATTTCATCCTCATATTTGTAATTGAATATTAAATCAGGACAATCGATAACGGTGTTAAATTTTGTAACGTTAACTTGATTTTGAATTTCTGACGTTAAATGATGTAATTAGGGATTGGATTGGGAAAATCAGTAAGTGCGGGAATGCAAACCCCGTGAGCGTGGACGAAGGTGAGGTCGATCATGGTCGGAGGTGAGAGCGAGTGCAATCGGAGGTCAGAGCGTTCATTGTGGTCGTGGTCGAGCGCCAGTTTAAAGGTAAGTACGAGTTGTTGTAGTTGAATATGAGAGGGAGACATTACCGGTGCAAACAAAGCAAAACAGAGGAGACGAGAAACCTTCCGCACCCTCTTTCAAACACTTACACTCTCTCAATATTATCTCTTCTTACAAGTGAAAACAACAATGGCTGTTTACTGTGCTAACCACAACTCAATGACACTTAAGAATGAACATTACAGTCACATCATTACATATAAACGTCGTTTGCTAGCAGTTAACGATTGCCCTGATTTAATACTCAAATACAAAAATGAGGACGAATTTGAGATCAATTAAAATACGATGACCAATTTGAAATTTCTAATCCAAAACGATAACTAACAGAATATTTTAACCTTTATTTTTTGATCAAAAAGAGAAAATTAATAAACTCGAAGTAAAAGTTTGAGTGGGTGTTTGGGCAACAAGCCCACCATGAGTAATTTTTAATTTATGGCCCAACAAAAATTCTAGTTATGAACATTCTGTACATATAAAAATTGGCACTTACTGAGAATATGATTCTTGAATTTAAAACAAAATTTTTCAGAAAGAGGACTTAATATGGTCCTTACATAAAATGGTTTTGTGCTCTAGTGTAAAAGTGGCTATAGACATTGTAATACACAGAAAAATAACTTCAAAACCTTTGTTTATCTATATACTAATAAAATCATATCTATAAACTTTTATATCTATCATTTTAAATGAAGCAACATCATATCTCAAAATAGTAAATTTAGTTAACTAAACTGTTATAGCTTTGATATTTTAATACATTCTTAGTTGTATGTATTTTTTATTTATTTAAAATTTGATTCGAATCTTAATTGTTTATGTATTGCATTTCGACACATGTATGATTGAGACATTTTTGTTTCTTTAGCTAAGAACCAAGTAAGACATTGTTACAGTATCTTATTTGAATGTCATACTAATTTTTTTTTTAAATCAACTTAATACAAATTATTAAACTGATTAAGACCGTAACGAAAATAAGAAATATTGGTTGAGATCAAATAAACTTATAAATAAGAAACACTTATGAATAATTAAACTGAAAATTAAATAAATTTTTGGATAAATTAAAACTAAGAGATTAAAATTGTAAAAAAGAATTCGAATATCAATATTGCAGACAACTACAATAATGTCGAAGAAATTAGGACCAAAATTACAAATTTTATAAATACATTAAATTTTATTTTCTCATAAAATTTAAATTTTATTCGATTATTTAGATCTATTTACACCTTGTTGGCAAAATTTTAAAGTTATTATAATAATAATAATTATTATTATTATTATTATTCCGCAATATAATATAGGACAAATTAAGACAGAAATTTAGGATGAGGTTATCTTTGTGTTATTTGCATATGAAAATAATGTACTACATTGGCAAGTGATTTCATCCACAACATCATCATTATTACTTTTTTTTCTTAAAAAAAAAAAGAAAAAAAAAGAGAGAAAACCCTTTTCAAGGGAACACTCCAACCAACTAACCATGAGTGAGTATAACGTCAGCATCAGAAAAACACGCAATTCTCTCAAACTGGAAGAGGTGAAACTAGTCCCGGATCTTCTGCGGCAGAGTGCACCACAAGATCTTCCGTTCTATCCACAAAGTAATTCTCACCGTTCATCTCATCAAGCACCAAAACCAATCCCATGGCAAAGGCCGCATCAAAACCAGGCTTCACGCAAAGCCAAAACACTTCCTTCCCCAGCATAACACTGGTGGTGGGGTCCACCTTGCGACGAATCTCAGCCACCACTTCCTTCGCCGCATTCAAAACCTTGCACCACCGCTGCCGGAAACACCCTTCGATCAGGTACTCCACACCATCCCTATCGTACACCTCCACCGCCACGCTCGTCCTCGACCGTCCGATGATCGACGATCTCTTCACGCTGAAAACGGCTATATCTCCCTCCCTTCTCTCCCCTCTGAACCCTTCCCACCGTTGATGAAGACTCGGTTTCTGCCGATTCAATAACAAACGCTTCAGTCATAAATAAAAGAACACAAAACAGAGAAATCGGTGTTCTTTGAATTGAAAGAGCAACATAGAAACATGTGACCTGGTAGAAAGCAAAAAAAGAAGGTTGTACCTTTCGGCGCAGAGTAAGAAGAGAACGGCCATTGGGATCCATGAGAACAAGCTCGTCTTTGTCACGTGCGCGTGGCCCATAGGAGTCGAAGCGGAAAACGAGTTGACCCTTGGAATCATATACAGCGAAACCATCTCCGTTGAAGAAGAGAGAGGTTTTAAGCACTGTGAGGTTCCTCTCTTCATTGCTAACGTACACTTCTTGCACCACCAATTCTTCTCTCATTCTTCTCTCTTCACAATTTCAGAATCTGCAAAAATGGAGAATGGAGAAGAGGACCTGTTCCTTTCACCTTTTCACTCTCCTCTCTCTATATATATACAGTCGGAAAAGCACAATTGAGTTGCAACGGAAAAGGAAAGGTATCATCAATGAACCATACTCATCTTTTTGTTTTTTTTCTTTTGAGTATTTATTTACCACTTCTATACATTAAGGTTAATATTTTATGTGTGGACAACAAAAATATTAAGGTTTCATTTGCTTACGTGTGTGTTTCCTATTGAACCATGTAGATATTTACGTGATTTTCACACTGATACCCCATCTTTATTCTCTATGTTTTCTACTATCTAATCATGATTCTGTCCCATCTTCTTCCTTAATCATAATCTCAAACACATTGATTAAGAGATTAAAACAAATAAATAAATCATTACAATTTTGCCATTTGAAATTGAATACCATAATTAACAATTTTAACCAATTTTAATTACTTGATATTTATCAGAGGAAGGATTAAATATGATTTTGTTCCTTTAATTTTTAGTAAATTTTAGAATTAGTCTATTTTGAAATTTTGAACTAATTTAGTTTTTCATTTTTCGAAATACGTAGATTTAGTACTTTTAATCAAATTTTGTTAAATTTATTTGATGTTTCGTACGCATTTTAAAATTGTGTTCGAGTTGTTTATACGGTATGACACATTTTTGCTTTAATGTTAAGTCAAATACTATTATGAAATGTGCTTGAAATATCAAATAAACTTAACAAAATTGAATTAGAAAGACTAAATCAACATATTTTGATAGATAAAGAACTAAATTAGTCCAAATTTTAAAATTCACTAAAAATTAAGGGACTGAAAACATATTTAACACTTAAAATGATTATAAGTTCACTATACAAAATACTACTTAAATAAAATATGATCACGTGTGCCATTTTCTTCTATGTAAACACAGAAGCCAGAGTAGCTATCTTTATCATACTGATATTATACACGTCTATTATTCCCACGTTTATGTATAATCGTATACTTTTTATTATTCCCTTGTATTATATATACAACATATATACATAATATATATGTTACGTTGCTTTTGACCTGACGCCTTTAAAGAAAGCGTTTTTTGAAAAAAATAATGTTGTCGGTGTACACTAATTAACTTCATTTTAATTATAATCCTCTAAAAATGAAATAAAAGCAATAGTAGTTAAAATGTCGAAGTGATAGATGAGAAAGATAAACAAAAGAGACGTTAACAAGTTACTAAAATTTGTGGGCGTTACTATTAGTCATTTATGAGCAATAGTCTTTTAAATTTATTACACAAAGAGAGACAGGTAGAAGTATTTAACCTTTTTTTTTTATATATATATAACACGGAATATTTATGCTATTGGAACTGTGTAATTTTAGGAGAAAATACGAAGATTGACGAAATTAAAGTGAGTTGTGTACTTCAAGCTTAAAAATTATAGTTAATATCAGTATTTTAATTGCTTTAAAAAATATATTTTGATTTATGAAAAAAGTTTGGTTTATTTTGTTTTTAATTTTCTTATTGTAATGTGTTTTTAATGTGTTTAATGTGTTTTTTTTTTCACGGAAACTTCAAAGATTACTAATTCCAAAATTTGGGTATTTATACACTTTAATATGTCATTTTAAAAGATGCACTTATTAATTTAAACTTATTACAATATACATATAACGTAGAATTATATTTTTTAATAGTCTCACATATATATATGATTTTAGGAATCTTTGTAAATTCAATTTAATAAAGTTGAATCGAAAAAACAAGTCAATTGAGTTAATTCGTCTTTTACATAGCTTCTGAAACTCATTAATCACTACTCTGTCAATTTTGTTTTGAATTTTTTTCATAAGAAATACTTACACATTTTATTGTAAAATAATTTTGTAAGAAATTGTTAATTTTATTGTAGAGTAATTTGTATAAAACACTTTTTTATAAAAAAAAAATTGTAAAAAATGCTTACAAATTTTATAATCTTGTAGAAAATAATTATTTACAAAAGAATTACTTGTCAATTAAAATTCTTAGAAAAAATAAAAAAAGTTTTTTCTTATAAATTTTCTCATGAAATATGAAAATTTTAGTAGGAAATGTAAAATGAATATTTGTATTATAGTTTTGGAATATTTTGCATTGGTCTTGGCATTAGGATTCTATTGGCACCAATAATATTTTTTACTTAGTTGAGCTAGTTTTAATTAACAAATCATCGTATGAAAAGAATTGATTATGTTCGTGGATTTCTAAGGTGACAACTATTCTCAAACATTATTTTAGAAATGTTATAAATTTTTTGTGAGGTAAGAATAAGGTTTTGATTTTTTTATTATTTAATTCGGTGGCATTTGTAGGTTGTGGCCACAGGTTGGAGGAAATAAAGGAATCGAAAAATCTCCACCACCAATTTTTGTACGTAGTTCTTTTAATGCAAAAAAGAGACAAAAAGAAACTAATGCGTGGCTTTTTTTTTTTTTACCAAGTAGTGATAACATTTGTATATATGAAAAAAATAGTATATTTAGTGGCAAAATATCATTTGATTTGGAAAAGGAGTTAGGAGTTGTCATTTATCACAATTTATCACAAAATTTATTAGTCTTATCTAATATATGAATTGGGTGGCGTTTGGATTTGGATTTTTATCAAATTTAAGAAAACTCCAAAATAAAAATCTTCAAAGGAACTTGAGAAGCAGAATCACTATCTAGATATTTATTTGTTCCAAGAAATTGTTATGCTATTTTCATTATGATCCATATTTAACTAAGGACAGAAAAATATAGGAAGTGTATACGTTTACTCAATTAAGTTAGTCAATTATTTAGTACAGAAATGGATAATATCTTTTTGGTAAGTTCGGTATACTTAAACTAATTTCCAAACTTCTCCAAAACTGATGATGATCTATCTCTATGTAATTTGAGTTGGATTTTAAAGTAATTTCTAATATGGTATCAGATACAGGTTAAAGCATATCCTAACGAATATTTTTGGACATTTTGTTTCATCTGCTATTTCGGATCGCTATCGGACCACCCATTTCTAGTCGCACGCATGAAATAAATATACCTCGACATGAGAGGAGGGGTTGGAAGTCCCACATCGACTAGAGATAAGACAATTTCATAATATATAAATGAGGTGCAAACCTCACCTTATAAGTTGATTTTGTGAGGTTGAGTTAGACTTAAAGTTTACTTTTTAATAATTAACATGTTGGAACAATATCTACATGCATGTTGTTTATTTTAGACCTCGACTTCTAAACTATATAAGACTATTAGATGCCATAGATACATTTTTCATTGGAAAAACCTATTTTATAACATGTTACATTCTTAATTAAAATTGAAAAAAAAATTAAATTGATTCGAAACATGGTTAATTTTTTTATTTTTTTTTCAAATTTCATATGAGTGGTGGAAGTGAGTATAGTATAGTTTGTTGGCTAGGTCGGAAAGTTGCCATCACCACCACACAAATTCAATCTATGAATTCCAAATTCTAAGCTAAGTTTGTGAAGAAAAGTATATAGCATATGATGTAATGCGACACTATATATGATTCCATTTTCCATAGTCAAAAAACACGATCCACCGTCCTCACTCCCTCACCCACACAACTTCTTTTCATTTTTTTTTCTACTTTCTTAGGATACATTGTGTTTATAATATTTAATGTGAACATAATCATCCCATATAATATTTATTATATAAAATAAATTAAAAATAGTAAAATTTAGAATTGAAGTTATGAAAATGTGTGTATGTACATCAATTTTTTTTCTACTTTTATAATGTTTAATTATATAAAACGATAGTTTATATTAAAATAAAAAGTAAAATTATAATTATGTATAATAGTTATAAAATATTTTAGTTTTTATTAACCATATAATAAAAATATTTTTAATCTGGATAATCCTTTTTCTATATGAAAAGTTAAAAGAATTGGTTAACCAATATAAATATACTAATGGTTTCTACTTTCAATTTATTAAAAATTAATTATTGCTTTTGGGCTCTACCTTGTTCTTTGTATTAATTAATATAAACAGAGTCAACATTTCCAGAATATATCAAAGTGTTTGTCGTTACATTTATTTATTTAATATAAAATGTAAGACTGTGACACCAAACGCTCCATTCTACTTGGTAATTGTTGGTACACAATTCCAAAATGCCGTAGGTTCGAATCCTTGCGGTGGATGGTAGTGTGGTGGTGTGTGATAAGGAAACATGAACCCTATATGGTGATGATGATAACCGTATAAAACATGAGGTATTACATAATACCTCTCTTTTTTTTTTTATATATATATTTTTTACACAGTAAGTGTTCTTCTAAAAAAAAGAAAACTATTTTTAACAATATTGTAATGGTTGATAATATCACTTAAAAATTTCCTTCCAAAATCAAACCCACTTAAATCATATAACAGTAAACTAGGCATCATATTTAAGGATATATATAATGTTTGAATTAATTAATTACAACATATTTAGTAAAATCATATAATAAGTGAATGACAGTGTGTGTTGTAATAGGTGCAATGTATGTGGTCTCATAACTACAACGATTGTGACAGTAACTCCAATCTCAATTTAAAACATTAAGACTTTCTTGAAATATATGTATGACCAGATCACTATATTGTAGCCATCTGCATATGCAACTTTCTCACATGCAAAAGACAAACTATAAAGCTTTAGCTAAAATGCAATATAAATATATTACAACCTCTCGTTCAAATAAAAATATATGGGATATTTATGGATTCTACATATAATTATATAAAATATTTTAATACAAAATATTTATCAAAGTGACTTTCATTGGATTTATTTAATTTTAACAAAATGTAATAGCATCATACCAAACCCTACATCCTATTTGGTAATTGTCACTGTACAATTCCAAAACAACCTTGGTTCGAATCCTGGTGAAGGAGTGTAGTGTGTGGTGGTGTGATGAAGAAAGGGAAAATGGGGTTGTTGTGTTGTGTGTGAACCACATAAAATTTGAGGTATTCTATAATACCTCTCTTTTATTTATATTATACATATATATTTTACACAGCGACAACTCTTTTAAAAGAAAGAAAAAATCAAAAAATTAATTTCCAAAATTCAACTCACTTAAATAATTTATGATCCACAGTAAACTACCATCACATTTGAAATACATAGAAATGTTTGAAGTGATTAATTATAAAATATTTAGTGAAATCATACAATAACTCAATGGAATGTATCTGGTCTCATCAACTACAACAATTGTCCCAATTTCAAACATTGAGACTTTCTTCAAACATGTATGATCAGATAGATCACTATAATGTAGTCACTGCATATTCAACATTCTGAAGTACAAAAGACAAAGTAGTACCTTTCGTTGGAAAATGCAATATATATATATTCATATTCCAACAAGACAACACTTGTTGTCCTCCTTGCATGCAGATGCAGTCTTGTTCTTCGCAGTACTGTCCAAAACCAGAACGGAACTGAGGAAGCAAATAGTGTGTTCACTCTCTCTCTCTCTCTTCATGTTTGGTTCTTCTACCTACGATTTGGGTCAACAATTTGACTAACAGGATCCATGTCCATCCATCTTTCACTGACTCCACTGAATTACCTTGTCAAATATCTGATGTATTTTCATGTGGGTTGTGTTGTAGCTGCAACTCAAAACCAGAAGACTCACGTCTTTACTCGCAAACCACAACACAACCTATGAAACCAGCTTTCTAGCTAAGCTAGCTACTCCATGTTTTGTCTAAATTTTGAATTTGTGAACATGTAAAAAAGAGACACGGTGCAGTGGCTTTGTTGAATTTTTGACCGATCTTCATGCATGCATAGAAGATAAAAGATAGAAGATAGATTAGATTCTGTTGTTGCAGAAGAACAGAGTCCTACGTTTCTGCGCTACCTTTCTCCTTTTGTTTTTTTCATCTCTGGTGTGAGAGCAAACCTCTCTGATGTAAATGTATTCATTCGTAACCAAACTCCCAAACCAACTACACGTATTTCGAAGTTCACAACCTTTTCTGATTTTTTAATTCTTTCTGACAGAAAATGTTGAGATTTGCAAGCTTCAAATTGCTCGTAAAAGAACATGGCTTTTTCCGAGAAGATCGTTTCGCACGAAGATCGTGCCCAAGCGAATGAAAACTTTTAGGATCGAACCTTTATCACTGAACCAAAAATTATAGTCAATAATCATGCAACTTATAAAAACCTAAAAATCTTTTCCTTATGAGTTGTCTGTCAATAAGACCTTAAACCAATATAAATACTAATTCCTTTGATAACTTACGATCTTTATAGTTAATATTAAAGAATAATTTATAATTTAATTCAAAATTAATTATAATTTTTTATTCATAATATAAACTATTTTAAATATTAATAATTTTTAATTTATTAATTAGTTATCCAAATTAGTTACCGTAAGTCATAGTCTAAAAGTCATCTTTTACTCATTCTTCATTGTTAGTATGAAGAAATTACATCAGTACATTTAGTAAAAAAATCATATAAACTACCATTAAACTTATACATATTATTTCTTACAAATAATGTGCATCGTGCATCTGTATACTTTTAAATTTGAATGTATACTTATTTTCAGTAAAAAATTTGAAACATACATAGTCAAATTATACTCGTAAATAGTTATTTCGAACAAAACATTTGGGCATGATGAAGTTCATTCATTGATTGGTTGTCCTTCAGTTCCAACCAGTCTAACTCATTATATAATTTGCATACCATAAAATCCCTTATAACATAAAGAAAACAAATAATTTTCTTACGACACTGAACGAGAAAAGTCATGATTCTTTCTAGTTGAGTTTTCATTTCTCTTTTGGGTTTCCATTCAATTTCCTCACGAAAATGGCAAAAAGAAGTACTAAATCACTTTTCCTTTACGTACAAAAGTTGCATAGAAGTATTGAAAAGTGATGCATATTTAAAATGATTTCTTTCCAATTTACTCCCGAGTAGTTTTCGTTATTGTTAATTTTCTGAACATTTGGTGAAATACAACGTTCCATCAGGTGTAGTGTTCTTGTTGAATACAATGTTTTTCGTGCTATATTGTGTCTGGTTCCAACCATTTCCTCTTCAAAAACCTTTTCATTCCAAATCCATTTCTCTCTACTCTGGCTAAAACACAAAGACAAAGTTTCTATGAATAGTAAAAATCGAAAGAGCACCAACTTTCAATAGATTTGATCCACTTTGGCTAAAAAAGTGAACAGGTTACAGCGAAGCACAAGCATGATGGCACTACGTACATTAGAGAATCTAAACAACAGAGTCGGTGATTCCTTTTTTTCTTTTCCCTACACAACCAAGTACAAAAGCTGACCCTCCTTTGGTTTGTCTAAAACCGGAAAGACCAACCCTTACCCTTACCAAACCAGAAAAACAATAAGAACACAAAACCAAAATAACCTAAAAATTTTTCATCTTTTTCACTAATCCTGCACTGGGTACCTTACTCCTGCAGCCAAAGCACGTTGCTGCTCAATCTGTTCATCACCAAATAATGAACGTGATTATGCTCTCATAATATACACATACAGTGCATGCAATGCAACATTACCTGAAACAATTCGTGCAATTTGTTCTTGAGATAACAGTACTCATGCTCCAGCATCTCCAACGCTCGCAAACAACTGCAACCGGGGAAAAAGAATAAACAATGACAGTGTGCTTGATGATTATCATAAAGACACAGTATTTTTATATTGGAGAATATGGGAACGTGGGAAGATGAGGATTTGAAAAAGGGAATATTGCAATAAATGGATAAAGTGTGAGATGATTAGAAGAGATGGAAAAAGGGAGAGAAAAAGTTGCACGAAATGAGAGGGAATAGTGATTGGAATAGTTTGGCAAATGGCACCCACCCAGCACGGTTATTCTGCTCAGTAGCAGCACGAAAGGCTACGCAAACGTTTCTAACTCTCTTGGCGCCAATGCTGGAGCTGCTTCCCATGAACTGATTCAAATGATTCCCCATTTTCTTATAGTCCCAAAACTCCCTCTCCATGCTGCATTCATTCACAGTAACATATTCATTAATCACTTCCTCATAACATAGGTCAAATTGATACATTAGTAAAAATAGTTTGTTCTGATTAATGACGATAGCTTTTTATTTAATGGTAAGTGTTGGATTCTAACACTGGTCTAATCACAGATCTCAGTGGTAGTAACTTAGAACATGAAGAAAAAACTAGGAAGAAAGAGAAAAGATATGTTACAGCAAAGCTCTGAGATTGGTGAGAAGCTTTTCTGATTCATGGAAATAGATGTTGACAACCTCGGATACGAAGTTTGGGGTGGTCTCATCTTGCAGCTGCTGAAGCTGCAAGAACTGCTCATCCAACACTCCCTGATCGAAACAAAACAGATAAACAAAACATGATGCATGTTTCGGCAATTACTACATATGTAAGAATTGAAGATTAAGAAGAAGGAGTGAAGTGGTTGAACCTGGTGGAAGAGGAAGGCAAGGAGACGGTTCATGTCGGCCCACAAGAGGTCGGCACCCAAACCAAGCATCCACAGTGGCAGACCCGTTTTGGCTGACTCTAACAATTCTCTTAATTTATCAAACAGTTTCAGAGTGGCCCTTAATGGAACACCCTACTCTGATAATAATGCAGTGTTGTTGTGTTGTGTTGTGTTGTGTTTGTGTATGGAACATATATATCTATATGTCTATATATATATATATATATATATATATATAATATTTGCAGACTGAAACTCAAAACTCCTAAACTTTCTGTCTTCTGTGACACTTTCCTTCATGTTGTTCTACATGTAGCACAGTTTAAACCCACTCTTGGACCACATTCTGGACCCTCCTCTCTCAGTGCGTCTTTACGAAGGCTGAGTTAAAAAAGTATAAAAAATGATTAAACAAAACTTTGTATATTTTAAAATGTTTGAGATAAGATGAAACTTAACGTTTAAAAATACATAAAATGAGTAACAGTAACGTTTAAAGTGTTTGAGTAGTGTGATCTCAGCAGAAATAAATGTAACATTAATGATTTTTATGTAAAGAACATGGTTACGTTTGTGAAAACCATAAAGACTTAACCTTTAATGTGTGATTATTGTGAAAAAGAAAAGAAAAAACGTAGAGAGAGAGAGAGGGGCGTGCTCGTGCAGGTGTTTTAGGTTATCGAGGTGAGTGTGCGTTATCTCCCGGACCATCCTACATACCCTCACTGCAAGTGTTTGTGTTGGAGGTATGGGTGTGGAACCAACCTATACCTACCTGCTGTCCGGGTAACCGGTCACTTCGCATGCGCCTGCCTTCTGCAAAATGCTGCGCCTTTGCAGCCTCTCTTCCCACCCGACACCACCTGCAGCCGGTAACCTGTCAGTCACCACCACTCTTTTCCTGCCACCATATTCCACTACTTAACATTAACACATCTCAAATTCATTTTTTAAATTAATTAACTTTGCATTTAGTTATTCCACTAATTAATTATGTATTTTCAATTTTAAAAACTAATTTTGTGGAGATAATTTAAGTTTAAAGTCTATTTTTAATTTTTAATATATAGTATCAGAATCATAAGTTAAAATATATCTTAACAAAATTTATAATTTTGTTATTTGTTAGAATTATTGTGTCATCTACTATTAGATCATCTAATAATATCTAATCATGTAGTAAAAATTTATAAATGACAAGGATGTGTCTTAAAATTTTAGTGAAAATTTATATATGAAAAGGGTATTTGTTAAAAATTTTATATACACTAAAAATAACAATATTTGTTAATGAATATGTTTTCGGTTAATTAACTTTAGAAATGTATATGTTTGTATTTAGTTATTTTAACAAAATTTGGTTAAATTCATTTGACATTTCAAACACGTTTATATTTTACATATTTTCACCTTAATGTTAACTGAGAAACATGTTAAACTTTATTAGAAGTGGACTTTAAGCCTAATTCAACCCCACAAAATCGACTTGTAAGGTGAGGTTTACACCTCATTTATATACTATGAGATTGTCTTATTTCTAATCGATACGGGACTTCTAACAAACTTTAAACAAATTTAATAAAGTTTGATTAAAAATACTGAATTCTTACCTTTGTAAAATTAAATAACTAAATTCATTGATTTGGATTTTAAAATATTTAACCCATATATTAAGTATGCATGAAGAATAGACATGACATGGTAGAGATAGTAGAGTTGAAAGGTGAAAGGCGTATATAAATGCATGGAGGGTGTCTGAGAAAAGATGTTGATATGCGTGGACCGTGCCTTTTTCTGTTCGTGGAAAATAAGGGGGTGGTGGTGACAAGACAAAGGCTAATGAAGATGGTTGTTCACCTTTCTCATGTGTTTTGTGAATCAAACTTTTTCCACTTTCCCGAGGTAAATGAAAGCAAGAAAAAGGAAAACGCTTGTTTTGTTTTATAGGTAGGGTTAGTGAGGTGCATCGAAATGAGAACAGAGAATTGAAAAGTTTGAACATGGTGGTGGGGGTGGTGGTGGAAACTTTAAACCATGCTGGACACGTGGTGCGTTATGGGTTACTTAGGGTTTTTTTTTGTCTGTATCAGTTGCAGAATCAATTTTTAATAAACACTTTTCAATTTTACTCTCATTGCTGATGGGCCACCCTATTTTACAATTTTTAATATTTGCACCTATTAATCAACTCTTTCTGCCACCATTTTAGATATGCACTTTTTCTTTTTTATATAAAATACTAATGTAAGAAATACTTTTAGAAATATTTTATATAAAATACTTTTTACAATAAATTTAATAAAAAATACTTACAAATTTTATAGTTTTATAAAAAATAATTATTCGTTAAGGAATTATCTGTCAATTTAAATATTTAAAAAAATAAAAAAAATCATATTTTATAAATTCTTTTAATAAATTTATAAGAAAGTTTTCATATAATATGAAATATGAAAATTTTTAATAATGAGAGTTGAAAAAAGGAATGGTTGAATTAAAGATGATTTTGAAATAGTCATAGTTTGAATTAAAGATGATACTGATAGTGGTGCAATAGAAACCCTATTATTGGATCATCTTCATATCATTATTAATTCATTTCTTTTACAGCTTCGAAATTCCAAATCACACCAATAGCAGTGTTCTTCTGTTCTTCTTCCATACAAGTCAAAAACTCAAATCATGCTCTTATTTTATCCTCTTCTTCTTCATATTATTGCCACAACTATGAAATTTGGTTGCTTCAATGCTCGAGGTTCTTATTAGGGTTTTCTTTTTTAACTTTTGTAATAGTAATATTATGCACTACTCTTTTTCTCAACAATGTCAGAAATTCCACACTTTATTTGGATTAATGTTCATAATATAAGTTATGAAAATATCAAAACAAATAGATTTATAATGATATTTTATATTATTATTTAATATATATCAAATAATGAAATGATTCAAAACAAATAAATGCTACAATGATAATAATCTACTTTGTGAGTAAGAATAACTTTTAATCTATAATTTGAATCCTAATCACATCACTTATTGCATTTGGAGTAAACTATAGGGAAATACTACTTGTTGTATACACTCAATGTTTTTGCAAACGTTAAGTGTTGTTGTTCTAAAAATAAATAATTAGTGGTAAAATTATCTGTTGAAACGAATTAAATTTTCTTAATTATTTTTTAGACCATAATCATACAGGCCATGCCTGGTCCGGCCTATTGGGAATTGGATAGGCCCATTGGGCTGTAATAACTTTTACTTATCTGGCCGAATATATGAAGAACTGAATGGGCTTTATCATCGTAATTTTATGAAAAAAAAGTAAAATATGTTAAATGATTTGTTGTAAATTATTATTTAAATTTTTAGAAGCCCGTCTAGCTCAGTTGGTAGAGCGCAAGGCTCTTAACCTTGTGGTCGTGGGTTCGAGCCCCACGGTGGGCGTTTTTATATTTTTTTCCTAATTATGTTGTTTTTATTAAGAATAACTTGTTTTTCTCTAATCTTTCTGAACAATCTTAGTTCTTAACTATGGAAGCTTTGCTGTTTTAGATCCACAATGAACATGTTGCTGTTGCATTGTTGTGAGACACAAAAAACATGACAACTCACAAATGAAACGAAAAGTCTACAATGAATCGCCCACATTTAACTGGACGGTGAAAGCAGAAAGAAAGAAATCCAAAAACAGGGGACGGTGCATCAAAACTCTAAGCAAAATGTGTGTAACTCATGATAATAATGAAATGAACGTGTGAACGTGTTAGGCACAATGGTGTGTGTACTCATCCTTATTTTTTAGCAAAGAATAGTGACATGTGATTCTAGTGCACAAAGTTTGGTTCATAATTAAAAAATGCCACTGAATTCAAATGTGGTGGGACCAATACCATAAAACTTTTGCATTTGTGCTTGGAAATGCATTGAGATATGTATATACTATTGCTTCTTGGTTCACATGCTTCAAAAGCCATGCTAACACAAAACAAACACACTTTGGTCTGTAATGAAATTATGAGTAAACGAGTCTGGCTTCAGAGCCACTCAGTTTGCGTTATTACACGATGAAGAGTACTGTGTAGCTAGTTAGTTGGTATGAACAGGGAAGGATAAGAAAGAAACTGTTACAGAGATATAATATAAGAGTATGTGGAAGGTGACAAGGATACTAATTGAATATTCTTCTGTATCCGTCAATAGTGAAAATATTAGCAAATTCAGATTTTTTTACTGAGTTTTTTGGTGTTATCAGAGTATTATAAATACACTGATGATGGTATATTATAATTTTTTTAAAATATATTTGGAAGACACTCTACAGAGAATCCAAAATCAAAATTTAGTTCCATATAGATGGTTCCATGATGGTTGAAAGAAAGACCAAGAGAATAATTTCCCCACCAAAACCAAAACCAAAACCTTTGTGTCATCAACTAGTACCTATCAAATTATTTTCCTTCATTTTACTGTTATTTCCAACCCCATTTTTGTGATCCTTGGCCAAGGACAAAAACTGTGTTTCATGTGGTTATTGTATCACTATTGAATGCCATTCTATGTTTCTGAGTCTCTGAGGGTAACTTGACTTCAGTGGCCAACCCAATAGCTTGGAGAAATCTCACAACGTACCAGGTCATGTCTAGTTGCCACCACTCTAATCCATGTCTAGCTGAATACTCAAAAGCATGGTGGTTATTGTGCCAACCTTCACCAAATGCAAGCAACGCCACCCACCTAAGAAATTTCACATTTTACATAAGATCAAACAACGTGTGAACTCCAACAAGTTATCAAACTATGACAAGTTTAAGATAAGAAAAAAAAATACCAATTATTTCTGGACAAGTCTCTGGTGTTCCAGGCCTGATTCCCCCAAACATGGCAAGCTGAGTTTACAAACCAGGTTATGTGATAAACCCAAACAATCCTCACTCCCTGCGTTTCATAAAAGAATGGTGTAATTCAAATAATCTACCAAATTGGTCCTTAATTTTCTTTGTTCTGATATGTGTTCTACTTAAAGAACAGACATAAAATGAAAGAAACTTTTGGTACCATTCCCCAAACTAGGAAAGGAAATCCTCCTGCTGCATATAGAAGGGCTCCCAAAGCAAAAGGGTGGAAAAGGTAAGTGCTTCTGAGAAATCTATAAAAAGGTTGTTTCTCTAAATCACCAACATTGTTTGCCTCTCCACACTGCACATACATAACATATCCCATAATAAATTTACAAAGAGCCAACATTGTTTGGTCATGCAGAAGAAGCATTCTTACAGTACCTACATACATACCCTTTCTATGATAGAATTGGTATCAAAGAGCCAACTCATATGGCTGAACCAGAACCCTTCAGTGGGGCTATGAGGGTCTCTCTCAGTGTCACAAAACTGGTGATGGTATCTATGTGTGCTTACCCAATCAATTGGGTTCCCCTGCATCATCACCACAGCAAAACCAAAAACCAAAGCATGAAGAAAGATACAGAAAAAGCAGAATAGAATGGAAATGTTTTGAAGAAACAAAATTCACCTGAAGTGCCAGAACCCCACAATAGGCAAAGGAATATTCAAGCCATTTGGGAAGCTTGAAACTCCTGTGAGAAAGGTTCCTGTGGAAAGAAAGAGTGATGCCAAAAAGGCCAGTGACAACATAGAGAGCCACAGCCACCCATAATGCTGGCCAATTGAAATGGAATGGAGCAAAGAGACAAAGCACATGCATGGCCAACACAATTCCAGCAGTGCCAACATCCAAAGTGTTCCATTTTCTCCCAAAGAGAACACTCCTCTCTCTCTTCACCTCAACTTCAGACAACAAAATCTTTCTGGGTTTCAATGCCTCAACTTCTCCAAATGCTGCATTGGTCTTGGCTTTGGCTGTCACTGCCAGATTATAGGTAAAGGGGTTGCTTTTAAGGGAAATTTTGGTTGGTTTTTGGTTAAAGTTAAAGTTTTTAATGGAGCCAAGGCCAAGAACAGTGCTATCACCCCGCTGTGGAATTGAGCGGTGGAGGGTGGTGCAGCCATGAAAAATGGGGTTTTTAGGCTGAGTGGTGATGAGAACCATAGGGAATTGAATTGAATTGAATTGAATGGTTGTGTTGAGTTTTGTGGAAAGTGGTGTTGGAGGGATAATTGGTTTGGGTTTTAAGGTGGTGAAGTTGATTGTGACGTGCAAGTGCAAGTGACCAAGAAAAACACTAACCCCACTTGTGGTGTGGCCGGTGTTAAGAAAATGGGATTTTGAAGAAAAATTGAAGTTAAAGCAAGTGGAGACAGAGAGAGAAAGAAGGATAAGGCAACGTACCCTGAAGCTGCTGGTTGTGAATCACATTGCTTCAAGGGATTCCTCTATCAAAGTTCTCATCTTTTCATTACTCATATAAAAAACACAACTTTGTTTTTTCTTCTCTCAGTGTTCAAAATTAAGAGATACCCCCTTGCTTATACCAATGATATGATACAGTGTTGCATTTAGTTCTTCTTATTAATCTGAGAACCTTGTTTCACACCATCAATGGGGATGTTGATTGGGTCAAATTATTTGATAACTTAATTAGACCTAACCTAATTTAATTTAATTAGATTAGATTGGATTGGATTTTACTTATCATTTAATCAAACACTAACTCAATTCGATTGGATAATAAATTGTGATGTAAACAAAGTTGTCTTATTTTTTTAATGAGTTGAATAATGAATTGTATGTTTTTAATTAGTTTTGTCTAAAAATAAAATATTTCAAAATTTTGATCTAATCACACTATCAAAATTTTCAATTAAAACACACACACACAAACTTTGAGTATTGTGAATAACACCTATATGATGAGTGCTTAATTTGATAATCTTTTGTTAAAAAATAAAAAATAAAAAAATATCTACAAAATTTGACTAAATGAAGCTCTATCAATTATCTCCTTATAAAAATCTTTATTTCTCTGTCATGCCCCTTACACGCAAACTTAAAAATATCTATTTATCTCTTGTAATCTCTTGGCTATTATAAATTTGGACATGTTCTTCTTCTCTTAGATATCACTCTTCTCTTCTTCAATATTCTCTCATACACATAAATGGCTGCTGCAACCAATGCTTCTATGTTTTCTTCTCCCACGCAACCATGTTCTGTGCCTCCAACCATTTCAAACACGCTATGTAAGTCTCCTTTATCTCATTTTTATGCCATGTTTTGTCAACAATAGTGTGTAATATATTGTATGAACAGTTAAGATTTTGCTGCAAAGGACCATGTGATTTGAATATGCTTAATTTTTTATTATGGGTACTGTTGTGTGTTTATTTATATCTTTCTTGATTGCTGCTAAAAGTCCAAGAAGAAAGTTTCTCCACCTTTGTAGGAATCAGAATAAACTATCATTACATAGAAATTATTGCATCAGAACTTTAATAAATCTAAAACCTGTTGTGTTCTCACAGTAGCCTTAATAAAATCTTTTTGTTCGATTAGTTTTTTAATCCTTTTTCTGACAGAAATTTAAGTGTGAGGATATGTTCCGGATTCCATAAAAATGAAAAAGTAAAATACTATATAAAAATAAAAATCCATAAACTCATAATTTTAAAATTTTGGATTCAGAGTGCTGTCAATTCCTTTGGTTGAGCTCGGGTCTCAAATTTAATACTAGCAATTTCTGATGCAGCTAGTCCTTTTCTCAATGTGTCATTACCAAAAAGTTACCCTGTGAAGAAAAACCATGTGAAAATTAGCAGAAAGATTAGTGCTGCTGCTGTTGCAACACCAACACCAACTACAGAGGAAATTCAAGAGTATGAATTCCCCTTTTTGATAGTACCACTTATTATTTTTGCAGTTTTTGTATTATACATATTGGAAACTAAATAGTGAATGATTTCAAGTTATACAAATAAAAGTTAGTTTTGGATAAACTTATTAGAATGGCATTATCTACTGTTAATGTTTGCAGATACAAGCTTCCTTCATGGGCTCAGTTTGAGATTGGAAGAGCTCCTGTGTATTGGAAAACAATGAATGGCCTTCCTCCTACTTCAGTAAGTGTAACTTTTTGAGTTAACTAATTCAAAACTGCATCATAATCCATTAACTAATGGTAAATTTTCTTACAAATTTTGGCAGGGAGAAAAGCTAAAACTTTTGTATAATCCAGCAGCAACTCAACTAGTCCCTAGTGAAGAATTTGGAATTGCTTTTAACGGTAATGTTCTGCAACCAAAATATTTGGATTCATTATGAACAGACATAGAAAGGGTTAAGAACAAGTGACAGAAACTACACATTGTTGTTCTGAGTTAGAAATTTACCATTTTGTGTTTGGAGTCACCGAAACTGTTGCAAATGACACTAATCAACAACATGTATGAGAAAGTAACTTTGCTTAATGTGGAATCGTAATGAATAACCGAATATGTTTGGAGATTCCACATTGACCACAGATTGGTCAATAAGACGATTTTATAGTATAAGTGAATGCAAACCTTGTCTTATAAGTCGGTTTTATAGGATTGAATTTGACTTAAAGTCTATTTCTTAACATAATATACTGTTTTCTCAGACTGTGGAAGTTTATATGTCATAGTTATTCGTTTTTCTAGTCATGTTCTTTTTCCAACTGAATTATAACATTGCATCGATTCAGGAGGTTTTAATCAGCCAATTATGTGCGGTGGTGAGCCAAGGGCTATGCTTAGAAAAGATCGAGGCAAAGCTGATGCTCCAATATATACCATTCAGATATGCATTCCAAAGCATGGTAATATGATTCTCTTGTTTCTCTGTGTATACTTTGCAGACAAAACCATTCAATGTTATCTTGTTTACGTCTCTTTTTTGTGCAGCTCTGAACTTGATCTTCTCATTTACTAATGGAGTAGACTGGGATGGTCCATATAGACTTCAATTTGAAGTTCCCAAGGCTTTAAAGAACAAGCCAATTGAGTTTTTTAATAGGGTAATGGACACAACTATCTATTGCTTTTACATATTTACAAACATTCCAATGACGCATAGCTACCCAAGTTTCTCGTATACTAAAAAATCTTATTGAATTTTGGTTATTTATCTTGAATCAACTTTTCACTTTTATAATACCTTTTTATGTTCTTCATATTACTCGACATGAGACTTTGATGAATACCTACTACAGATCAAACACTACGCGACAAAATAACAACATTATGTGAGAAATTAGTACTTAGTGTACTGTTATTATATGGCAGGGTTTGGCAGATGAACTGAGTAAAGAAGGAGCATGTGAGCAGGCAATATTTCCGGACACAAACACAGTTATAGCAAGTTGTGCTATGATTGGTAATTTGACAAAAGAAGGGGTGAGAACATTCTTCCATTTTTCAGTGTCTTTACTCTTTAACACACTTCTTTTCCTTGGAACACTTTCAGTTTCTTAATGATGAATGAAAACATTGATGCAGGGTGATCGATGCGATCTGAATCTTGTTTTAGGATGCACAGATCCTAGTTCTCATTTGTACAATCCACTAGCCAATGTAGATGATGGAACATGTCCAATTGAATTGGATTCTGAGTCTGAGGATTAGTTATACTTTTCATAAATATTCATTTAGATCATATACTTTATGTTGGTTTTAAGTACATAGATAGTGTATATTGTATATAAATTCACTCTTTAAATTGAACATTGCCATGTCTGGTTCTGCTTGGTCTTCAAAAAACTATGGTTTTGCTACATTATTTCTCTCTTTAAGTTGTTACTGCTAAAACATATTTTCTCTTTCTCTTGAATTTGGATTCTTTACCGGATTTGTTTGTGTTGTTCTTCAATTGTGTCTTCTACCGGGTTTGTTTGTGTTGTTTTTCTATTGCGCTTTCATAATATACTAATTACTACTAATTTTGACGTTTTAAAATATATTAAAAAGATATTTAAAATACCAACATAACGTATTTTTAATGTTCCACAGAAAACAATACAAAAAACAGTAGAGAATGTAGACTCATTTTTCTGCTGAAAGTTTACTTTGGTATTAAAGATTCATTCAATTTCATAATCACCATATTAGTGTTTTGAAGTTTGAATTTGTTGCTAGAATGAATGATCAATCTTTTAGTAATGTGTGCATTACTTTGCCATTTACTACTACACTCTTATCGTAATTTGAGTCACATCTATTTATTTTAGGACCTTAGACGAAAAGTCAGATATAAATTGTGTTAATCTAGATTAATAATTTACTTCTCCAGCCTTTTTGAGATTTAAATATTTATTAGAGTTTTATAATTAAATGTTCTAATATCTCATACTCAATAGATAACATAGCCAATCCATTCAATTTATCTAGAAAAATTGATTTCAGATATGATTTGATCAATTTTAATTTTGAAAAGTTTATTTTAACAGTCACAATAAGTATAAGTAACGTTAAACAATATTCTATAAGCAATGTATACATTTTTAAAAAAGAACTTGTTATCTGTATATAAAGTTTAATATTTTTAAGTGTATGTAATTTCATTTGTTATAATCCCTTTCAATACCTTTATTTTTGAAAACAAATTAAGACCTTCAATGTGAGAATCTTTATCAAAACTCAAAATATTTTCAAGACTGATAAAATATTTTTTTAGTTCATGTTCTTCCGAAATTTTAAAGTTATTTGAATAAACTAAAACCCAAATATATTATTGAAGTTTAAATTTATTGGAATGTGAAATTGACACGAATACTCAAATAAAAAAAAAAAATATCAATATAGAGCAGCAAATGCAATCATCATCTTATCATTTACTATTATATTATTATTATTATTGGAACGTGAATTATTATATTATTATTATTGGAACGTGAATTATTATATTATTATTATTATTGGAACGTGAATTTTATATTTATTTTATACACCGTCATATTACTATATTCAGAGGACCAAACACCAAGGACTTAGAAATTTAAATAAAATTCAATAAATATTGAAAAATAAAACAGTATTTTTAATGTGAATTTTTAATATAACAATTGATTTTACTTTTCCCATAATAATTTAAATATTTTCATAATTCAGTTGCCTAAACAATAACACGTTAAATATAATAAAATACTTCTTTTAATATCAGAAGTTGCAACACCAATAAATAAAAAATTGACTTTTGAATTCAAGTCACAGGAACGTGAAATTTGTACCCATGCCAAAATGCTTCTTTTAATATTAAAGTCAGAATCTTTTAATTCCTTTCATGCTTCCATCACTCAGTGAATTATTCAAAAGCAGCCTTATATGATTATTCGTCTATCTTATCTATGATCTCTCTGACTTTGCTGCCCAAACAAAAGAAACTTGCATATGCAAATAACCACAACATTCAAACCAAACTTTAACACAACCAAACTATTAAAATCTTACCTTCATTTACTGTGCACATTCTTAAATAAATCTGATGAAATAATCAAAACTTAATTCCTTTAATCATCGGTTCATGGCAAGGGAATTCCAACTTACAAAACAATAAGAAAAACAGACTCAACTCAGAACACTGTAATTAAGACTACTTCTATTCTGATATTCTGATACTCTGATACTCCCTCCTATAGTAGTATCATTCTCTGATCTTTTCTTTTCTACAATTCAAACTCTCACCCTTTTGTGTACTTTCCAATGATCCTTTTGTTAAATGATTTTTGGCATATTCTGCACACTGTTCAAGAAAAATCGTGCTTTGTGGTGAGAGCAACTTTCCTTTTGCTGTCTTCGTATTTGCCTGCTAAAGTATCAAAAAGAAGTCCAGCACCGACCCCTACGGCCAAATCAATAGTGTAATGGCCTCTGGTACCAAGCAATCTCACAGCTTGCAGAACATTCAGCACATCAAAAGTCCAAGCCAGTTCCTTCCTCTGCATCCTTCTCATGTCCAACGAAGCAATCACCGACCCTGCAACGTGCCCCGAAAAGAACAAGAAAAAAGACACGTTTCCAACAGGGAAGTCCGCACCAGAACCCAAAAATTCCTATTCACCAATCAAAGTATCAGAAAAAGTTTGAATAATCAAAAGCAAAACATTCTACATGTTTTTTTGTTTGCTGAATCTCCTCTTGTTCCTATCACTGTATAGCTTTCTCAAACTAAAGAAATTTCTGAAATTACAAATTCATCCACCAGCTGTTATTTCAATCTTTGAGAGTTTCAACATACATTAACATTACCCTTCAGTTAAATGTTATACAAAACGTTTGGACCTGCATAATTACCAGGTTGCTGTTATTATGAAAACCCTTTTGCTCTCTGGTTTCAAAGACTGACAACGTCTAACACTTTTAGGACAAGATAGATAATATAGTAATCAATCAACCCTTTTGGTGATATCCTACTAACGTTAGAATCAAGGTAAAGTGTTGACTGTGATGAAAAAGAAAAACAACACAGAATTATTTGAATTGCATGTGAGTATTATCAAATGGAGAAAGCTTGACAAGATTCTTTTAGTGATGATCTCTGATTAAGATTAGAATTTAGTCATACAAACATTCATTAACCAGGCAAAATAACAAGTAAAAACTAAAATTCGAAATCAGAGAAAACTACGACCAGGAAAAATGTGTCTGTGCTTGGGTTTTATAGAAACTGAATGAATCATCATCACCTGAGGCAACGGGAGCTGGGTGGAGTACCCCAAAATCCCACGGCAAGTGAACATGAACAGCGTTGAAATAGTGGCTCTGGGGCGTCCTTCAATCAGCCACGTCCACAAGATATAAGTCGTTTGCATTCCGACAAACACCTACGCGTCTCAAAAGCCATTCATGCAAAGAATAAAAAAAATTACACAAAAAAACGCCGCAATATCAGATTTTGAGACCAACCCATTTGCATTTCCCAATTACCCACAAGAAAAATCCGAAACAAGAAAGAAAGAACCCGTCGATTCAGATCTGAGAAAGCGTAAACGACGTACCGTATTGAGCGCGGCCAAGAGCGTGTTGAGGTCCGGCCACGACTCGAGGATCGCGTGGAGGTGGCGCGTGGCGATGAAGCCCAAGTCGAACGGCGGCGACGTCGGCGGAACCATGAAAAGCGTGTACTCCACGCCCATGAAGAAAAGGAGTCCCAATGCGAACAAACACGGCATCCAATGGTGCGTGGCCACGTGGACAGCATCGGCCACGGTCCATTTCATGAACGAGGCGTCGGAGAAGTGCGTCGAAGAAGCGGTTTTGACCATGGCGCCGTTTGCCACCTTAACGCCGTTAGCCGGAGGCGTGTGGTTTTTGCCCCTGCGCTTGACGGAGGGCTTACCGGCGCCGTTCATGACCGTTGGAGATAGGTTTTTGAAGTGCGGAAGTCATAATGTGGAGAATGGTATTAAAAGCAGAGAATGCGAGTGGTGACGGAGTTTCCTAAGTTTGGCTAAGGTTAGTTTTTCTTATGCAATACACACACACTTTCTTTCCACCTTCCACTTCCTATTTTTCTCTTTTCATATTTTTCTCTTTTTAACAGTTAAAAATTCAGAGTTGTGATTGGTGTTGCATGTGACTTTTTATGCCTTCTGGGTTTGTGTGGCCACAAGTAAATATTTTTATATTTATATATTTTATTTTTTTATTAAAAATATTTATGAAAAAAGGAACTATATGCAGCAAAAGCTGGTGTCACATGTCAACTACTATAACTACCTCAATTTGTATTAAATTTTTTTAGAAGATGAAGCAACAGTCCAAATATGAAGACAAAGAAAATAGTGAAGCTCACGTGCGTGTGTCTCTGACCTTGTATTCTGTCTTTCGATTGGGCTGGAGCACATGACTCAGCACAAGGATTTACATAATCGGTTCAGTTTCTCAGTTTCATTGTAACACAACTAACTAACTAACTAACTTTTGTTGTTTAGGAAAAATTAGTTTTTGTGTGTGTGTTCAATTGTTATTGGAATCTATGAATATGTTATCAAGGTTTATCAATATGTTATTGGAATCTATGAATATGTGTTCATTATTGAATTTATGAACCGATTACCTCTTATTTAACTACATGTATTTATAAGAATCAAAATTTTTTATTGATTTTTTTTACTGTTCTCTGTTGAACATTAAAAGTACATTGTGTTGATATTTTAAATATCTTTTTAATATATTTTAAAATGTTAAAATTAGTGGTGATTAGTATATTATGAAAGCACAGTAAAGGAAAAAAAAAAACTCAGCAGAGAATCCAAATTCTATTTTATTTATAATGGTAGTAATGAGTCCAAACCCTTCATTGATATTTCTTGGTGTATAACACAAAATATTTGTCTGGATAATGATATTTTGATTCACTTTTTTATTTATTTTTAACTCATCTTTCAATTATCTATTTTGATTTGTTTTAATGATATAATGTGATAATTTAAGGATAATTGGAACGGTAAATAAAAAATAAATAAATAAATAGATCAAAATATCATTTATAAATATCATTTGCTCTCACCATCACTTATACAAAAATCACTTGTCTTATAAAGAAATGTCATATTTCATATTAGGACAACATAGTACATTTATAGACAACATTAGTACTACTCTTTTGGTGATATTTTTCTTATATAGTTTATATAATTACAATATATAAACTAATATTGGAAAGTTCACACAAAAAGAAATTGAGAGTGACTGTTTTTTTCCTACATTTTGTTTTATATTAAATTTTATTAGATTTAAGAAAAGGGTCAAAGCCTAATAACTGCCAAGCACCTCGTAAAAGCCCAACAATCCAATTTAATATTTCTGTTACTATTTGTTATTTCTTTTACAAATATGAGTGGAAACATATGCACTTTCACGCATATTGTGTCCATTTTTATGTTATGATTATAAAAAAATAAAAATTTAATTAATATAATCATTATTAAAATTAAAATATTATTAAATTTATAAATAAATATACTCTTAAAAAAAGTAACCATAAAAAATAAATAAATAATTTAGAAGATAAAATAATTTATATTAATAAAAATAAAATCAGTAGTACAATATATATATATATACAAAAAAAATAGTTACAGAACAATTACCAAAACAATATTCTTTATATATAGATATTTGAAGTACACAATCAAATAAAACGAAGAAAGTTAAACAATTTTACTTCCAATTTTATTTGATATACATATATAAAAGGTATGTTGCATGTGAACTTCACAATGTAAAAAGGATCACAGCTCCATTCCCAAAATGAACAAAGGAAAGTTGGATCACAAATCCAAAACAAAAGCCCATACATCATAAAACAAATAGTACTAAAAAATAAATAAGGGACCTGATTCTAACTATGTTTTAAATTCTTGTGGAGAGTCACTGTTTTCACTCAGTATTTAAGTTCCCACTTTTTTTTTTCATAAAAGTTATCATATCATCAATTTCTGTGAGAAGATATTTTTTATCTTCAATTTTTAATTATTTTCTTTGTAAGGTTTCTAGGCCATCAAATTCTTTTTTTTTTCTCCCTTTTTTTCTCCCCTTCTCTAACCTTCTTGGACTAAAAAAAATATTTGAGAAAAAACAACAAAAAGGCTCGATTTATAAGTATTGTCTATTTTGAAACACGTAACTTCGTCACAGTTTTATCTTTAAAATATATCTCAGAATATAAGAAGAAGAAAAAAATATTTAAATTGCGTTGACTTCAATTGCTAAGTGATATGTGAGCTATTGAATGTCGACAACATTAACAAAAACAAATGCAATGTTTATACTTTTATTTTAATAAATTTATTTAAGTAGAATAATTACTATAAAGTATATAAGTATTTTATTTATTATCTACATTTATTTAAGTGAAAGATGATGCACCAGACAAACCAACCAGTTGATCCCACTGCAGAAAATACTCATTTATATTAATACTACTTGTTAATGAAAATTATTTTAAAATCATTCTAGAAAAAAAAAACATTCTTCAAAAAATTATATTTTTTTAATTGTATAAATTATTATAAAAAACTGAGTTTGGAATTGAATTAAAATTCAACATTGATATGATTTTAAGATAATTACTGTACGAATTATAATAAAGTTATATTACACATACAATCATACTTATTTATGATTAAAAAATAGTTTAAAGATATTTTAGCCTGGTTGTATGTAGAGTATTTATTTTAAAAAATAAAATGACCAAAATATACATAAAAATAAATCTCATAAAACCAAGTCAAACTCTTCTCTTATTAACTTCTATTTGTCTTGAACTAACTACCCCTTCTGTATACCCATAGCAACTAAACAATTTAAGTGTTCTTCACCTATATTGAGTAATAAGATATAAATGCTATAATGTTTTTTTTTTTGGCAAATTTGTTAAGTAATATAAAGGAATCTGCATGGTCGATTTCAAATTCAGAAAAAAAAAATGCATGGATAATAATATATTGTGATACATTAGATTATAATTAGAAAGATTTTTGGAAACCAAAACAAAATTCTTGTACAAACTAAGTATATGTTTTAAAAAAAATCACATCATCAACATGTAATTTGATAAGAATAATTTATTCCATAACGTTTTCGGTGGAAAGAATAGAATCTATTCTTCAAAGCATCAAAGAGTTTGATTTTAAGATGTATGAGGAAATCATATTCTCTCTTTTCTTTATATTATATTTTATGTTGATGCCAAAATTATAATAAAAAAATATTCATTTATGGTAGAGTATAAATAACCAAGCCTAATTCAATTAATTAATTAATTTTGTTATTAACGGCACTAATATAAGTCTCTCCACAATAAAAAATTATAGAAGCACACACAACTAAAATTCGAAAGAGGAAAAGAAACAAATATAGTCGTAAAATATTCTTCAAATAATCAATAATTTAATAATTTATAAACTAAGAATGTTAAATAATTTCAAATCCATAAGCCAATAAATTAAAAAAAAAAATACCGCGTTGAGTTTTGACTAAATAATCAACAATACCATATTTGATAAAAAAAATCATTTATTCCATTAAATAAGCTTACAGCAGAAACATGATATATTTATTTTGTTAAAAACAACAACATAGAAAAGTTAGTTAAATTCTTTCACGAGAGAAAATTAGCTACTTTTAATATATATATATATATATATATATATATATATATATATATATATATATAACTTTATGAAAATGTTAATTTTCAAACACAAATTAGATAAATATCTGACAAAAAAAAAGATAAGAGAACTAACATTCCCAACTCCGAAATTATTATATTAAAATGAAAATGAAATTATTTATGTTAAAATGAATTTTTAGTTATTGTAAAATCTTTTTATACCATTTTTATTTTCTCTTATACATATTAAAATAAATTATATGAATGTACATTAATTTATCATTTACTTTTTTGCTATATAGTTAATTTTATCTATTTAAGCAACAGACCTTCCTTATTTCGATTTTTTATCCTAAGATTGACATTCATGTCCAAATTAAATTCTCCAAAATTACAATTAAAATTATAAAAAGAAATAGGCCCCACCCGTATTTTGTTTTCTTTAATAATTAAAAAACATTAATATTTTCCACAGCTGGAGTTCAGTGTGACAAGGACCCAGAGGAGTAACGAGCCTTAACTTCCATTAAACAGAAGCTTTTTTTTTTTTTTCTTTTCTGTTACCACTTTCTTATGGGTTTCTGTTAAAATCACCTTTAACATTGCATCATTATCCTCCTCCTCTTTTCTTGTCTTTGTTTCCATGCAACACATGTTCGTTTATCTGCATTCACTCTGAGAACCAAATCTTCATCCTAAGAAACAAGTACGAGGTTCAAGGAACAACAACAACAACATCAACAACTGTTTTGGTTGGTGGGTGGGTTTCAAGTTTTGATTTTGTTCGCATTTTCTGGGTTTCTTTTGCAAAGCACAGAGAAGGGAGAAGGTTGGTCGGTTTCAAGTTTTGATTTTGTTCGCGTTTTCTGTGTTTGTTTTGCAAAGCACAGAGAAGGGAGAAGGTGGGTTGGTGAAAATTATGGCTTTATGGTTCTGCTGCGGAAAAGTTTCGAACCGGTATGACAGTAATTCATGAATGTTGTTTAACTTTTTTCTTGCTCTGTTTTTTTTTTTTTTTTTT
>Ga0209589_1002488_pt1 | contig 32002 bp, 27 predicted proteins | sample CowpeawhiteBW_FD_187525 | JGI IMG/M metagenome (GOLD analysis project Ga0209589, IMG submission 187525) | Root nodule microbial communities of legume samples collected from California USA - Cow pea white BW (SPAdes) (version 2) | ecosystem: Host-associated > Plants > Roots > Nodule | place: USA...
ATATTTTTACTAAGTCTTTACGAGGGCCTAGAATTGATTATATTTGTAACAAGCTTGGCACATACGATTTGTATGCTCCAGCTTGAGGGGGAGTGTTAGATATTGTTTGATATTATTAAGATATTGTTAGATATTGATAACCACAATATCAAACAATATCTTCTATTTACTCTATTTATTTTTCAGTTACTCTATTTAATTGTACCTTTCTATTATAAATAGATTACCCTATATGTGGTTTATACACAAGGGAGATTAATCTCAATCCCTATTTTCTTTATTCTCAACAATACCAAACTCCTACCAAATCATGGGGAGCCAATTTCAGATTCTGAGCAATATAAAAGATTGGTTGGAAAATTAATTACCTTACAATTACTCGTCCTAATATTTCTTTTGCAGTCAGTGTGGTAAGCAATTTCTTAATTCCTAATGTCAAAATCATTGAAATGCAGTCATCCATATATTGAAGTACATTGAATGATCTCCTGAAAAAGGTTTGTTATATGGTTCCAATAACCATACAAAAGTTGTTTGCTATTCAAATGTTGATTGGGTAGAATCTCTTTCTGATAGAAGATCTACTTCTGGGTATTGTGTCTCTATTAGTGGTAACTTGATTTCTTGGAAGGGCAAGAAACAAAGTGTTGTGGCAAGATCTAGCACAGAAGCAGAGTATAGAGCTATGTCCTCAGCCACTTGTGAACTTGTTTGGCTTAAGAAATTGTTTCAAGAGTTACAATTTGGAGATGTCATTCAAATGACACTTATATGTGACAATCAAGAAGCACTTCATATCAGTTCTAATCCTGTCTTTCACGAGAGGACCAAACACATTGAGATCGACTGCCATTTCATTTGAGAACAGATTGTATCTAGAGACATCAAGACTAAGTTCGTTAACTTAAATGATCAGTTAACAAATATTTTCACTAAGTCTTTATGTGGGCATCTCTTTGTTAGATGTGATGGGCTTAGGCCCATCTCTTTGTATTTCCTATTTATAATGCATAACCCTATGTGCTCAATACACATTAGGGATTCGTCCTATATGCCTCTTTCTCTTTTATTTTAAAAAGGCTAAAATGAAGTGATACAAATCATTTTGTTTTCTAGTCACGCTTTCCCTGGAAAGTGTGTACTTAACTATGCAAGTGGATGACATTGCCATTACAAGGAATGATGTTTCTAGAATATCTCAATAAAATAAATACCTTTTGCAATAACTTTTAGAGCAAGGATCTTGGAAGTCTCAACTATTTTTTGGGCACAGAAGTAGCCCAATCAAAGGTTTTGAAATTTCTCAAAGAAAATATGCTCTAGACATCCTAAATGAGACATATATGATTGTTTGTAAATCACTGGATGGTCTTATAGGTCCAAATAAGAAATTAATGGCAAAATAGAGAGGAGCTTTCTCTGATCTATAAAGATAAAAATTGATTTATCTTACAATTACTAGACCAAATTTGTCTTTTGTAATTGGTGTTGTGCGTCGTATGCAAAATTCTTGTATTGATAATTGGAATATTGTCATCCGTATTACAATGTACATAAAACAGGCTCTAGGACAAGGTATACTTTGTTAAGATAAAGGGAATACCCAAATCTTTGGACATTGTGATGTTGATTGGCTGGTTTCCTACAGACAAACCCTCTACTACAAGATAATGTGTTATCATTAAAGCTAATATTATCCCTTGAAAAAGCATAAAACAAAATGTAATTGCCTAATCATCCTAAATAGAATTTATTGAAAAGTTGCTATAGTTTTGTGTTATATCCGGTTTCTAGATATAACCTTTCTTATCCTTTTCTCTTTCCACTCATTCATTGTATTTGTCATTGTAAATATGAGACCTTAAGAGAAGAAAATCAAGCTCTCCAATTCATTCTCTATCTTTTTGTATTCATCTTGGCATTTCTCACTTGTGCACTTATATGGGTAAATCAACTTATAAATGCATCAAAACAAATCTTTGAGAGGATTCCTCGGACTTAATTTATTTGTTCCAAGCATGACACATTTAAAAGTTGTTGTGTTTTGTGTTATACCCATTATAAATATGAGATCCTAAGAGAGGAATCAAGCTCTCCAATTCATCTTGTATTTTTCTGTATTCATCTCTAGTAATTAATAAAAGAAAAATTCTCCCTCTCATTATTCAAGTCCCTTAACATCCCTTCTATTCTTATCACCACACAGCTTCATTTTCTTATGAGTCAACACCAAATATGATTTGACATCTAACACTACTGTTCTTTGAACCATGCCATCAACTGGTTAACTTCTACTTTGATAAATCTTATGCACATTTGAGCAATATTGAAGGGTCTATTCCATATGTGGTCCTACAGGAAACATTTCACGGAAATGTAGTAGTTAGCAATGAAAGAGAACTCAACCCAACTAACTAAGCCCTATGGGCCACTGGTTATGTTTAAAACCTGTAAAGAATTTCATAAACTGACAATTTCAGTATGCCCAATTGAACATCCAACATTGAATGATAGACAGAGCTGAGTTTTAGAATGGTTTCTAACTGTTTACAGAGATCAGTCCAAAATTGTCTCATAAAAAGGTGATCTCCTTCTGTGACTGGTGAAAAGAAAATCCGTGAAGCCTTACAACTCTTTAATGAGTAACTCAGTAACCTCTTCAGAAGTATGTAGGTGGGCAATGTGAAAAAGAAAATGACTATACTTCGTGAAGTTGATCTACTAACACCATAATGATATCCATCCTTAGGACTTTAGGAAGTTCTCAAATAAAATCCAATGTAAATGTTATTGCATACCTGTGTAGTATTGGCAAAGGCTGTTAAAGACCATGCAATATAGAACTTAATTCTAAAGATCAGTAGTAGATAACGTTTGGTAGTATTCTGCAAGCCAGTGTCAAAGGAAAGTACTATAGTTTTTAAATATTATCCTTCATTCCTTCCCAACTGCTTGCCAGCAATCCACTTATATTTAACAAAATTGTCTGTCAAGTGTACAGGTGTCCATACTTCCTTAAATTGTTTCTTGCTTTATACATTCATTTTTTGTATTGATAAATTGATTTTGCCTTACTCTGTGCAACACACGCTCTCCCCCCTTCACATATTATATGTTTTGAAAGGGCCCAAAATAATCCTTCCCAATGTATGGTGTTAACAATCCCACATAAAAAAGAGCTGGAAAAATTATAATTTATTTTAAGTAGGTGCAAACCTCACTTGACAAATAAGTTTTGAAAGGTTAAGCCTAAATCCGTTTTCTAAGATTGTATAGAATGTAATCTAGCAAAATTTGTAGAGAGTGTGTTGGAAATCTCACATTAACTAAAGATATAACCAAATTATAGTATAGAAGTGTGTAAACCCACCTTACAAGACGGTTTTGTAAGATTGATATTAAATCTAAATCCACTTTCTAAGATTGAGGACATAATTTGGTTAAGCCACCTTACAAGTCAGTTACCCTATTTTGAACTAATAACAAAAATATAGAATCAATTTAATTAATACTTATATCCACCATTTCTAACAGCTATAATAACAATAGTAGCATAGTACAACTCGGTAGAGAAAAAATATGAGGACCGACCTGATAAGCAATAATTCCTGCATATGCACCAAGAAAGAAACTTGCTAACATGGATGCCAGAACTGCCCCGCCAACAGCCAATGGCCAGAGAAGGATAGCAAGACCCGCAAGAGGCACGCATATGGTCTCCAAGAAAGGGCCTTCACGGCCAATGAGGTCATGAAACAGTCTATGCCACCCCTTAAAAAGCATGTATGGACCTTTGAATAGGGCAACAAATGATATAATTGGCACATCAACCACAATTCCAATAACTGCAGCTATTAAAGCACCAGGAATATAAAGCAGCCTGCATTAAAGCAGAAAAAAATTAAAAATAAATCATATGGCACAAATCCTGTCAGCCATCATATTTGGCATATTATGACTGGATATTATCTAGAATTACCTTTCATGGTCATATTCTGTATTGCTTTTATTTTTTAAAAAACACCAATTCAATCACTTTTCTTTTTCAATTTACAGATGAATATTCTCATGATAAATCTATCAGAAACTAAAGATACAACTAGCACATAAAATACATAAGGAAAAAGAACATAGTTAACAATTAATGTTATCTGGTTCGCCAAGTATTGTTTGCACCAAAAAATAGAAAATTTTGGAAAAACAATTAATTGAGATTTTTCTGTACTTTGGTTTCTACTTTTTACTGAAATGCCACTGGAACCGGAAGATATTCGCAAAAATAATTATCATTCTTTAAGATTCAATCCAAGAATAATGTCTTCTGTCAATATTTTCAGTAATATGCTCAAGCATGCTAATAAGTTTGGTATGGAAATGATTAAAGATTAAAATAACCTAACTATCGCTGCTTGGTATTACATACAGAAGAGCTGTGCCCTTAAGAGTTAAGTTTTTGAAAGATAGAAATCTACAGGAAATCCAACAAATATTGATATTTTTTTTTTCATTTGTTTCAACCCAGCTCCTTTAGTTTCAAAGTAAAATAACTAGCACTCGAGTTGATAACATACTATCTACAGAACTAAGATTTAAAACTTGAAAAGCTTTAAAGTATAAGTGTGACCTACAAACACAGTTAAACAAGAAAAAATGGAGCTTCAACCAATGTGTAGAGATTGTTTCCAACTGAGTAGGGTCAAGGAGGGTAGCTGTATGCAGTCTTGCACCCAAGAAAGCGTAGAGGTTGTTTCCAGGTTTTGAACTGGTGGCCTCCAGGTCAGACAGCACAATGACATAAAAATAAACAAAATAGAGAGGCATATAAACCTGATCTCATAATATTTTGCATTTGGAGGTCCTCTATGTAGCAGGTCATCCATAACTGAAAAGTACGAATGGAAAGCAACGTCTTTTACATCCCTTACAACCATGCAGGCCTTTTGAACAGTGCTCCAAGTACCATCCTGACAATTTAGTACAGTTTCTGAAATTAATAACAGTAAAACAGTGGTAATGACCATCTAAACCAGAAATGAAACATAATGAACATACAATGAAACAGTGGTAAAGCTTGTCATCTTTTCCTTCCTCTACAGCTTCAAAAGTAGCAAATATGGGTGAAAGAAAACCGTAGGCTGCTCCACCTACAATGCTTCCAAGAATACCAAAAATCGGACACAAAACCAACAGCACCGGTAGTACACACAGGCAGATAACAATCTTCAGAAGTGGCCCTAATTGTTTAGTTCTGTCCGTCAGGGAAATCACCATGAGAAAGTAATCACAATTTCATAACACACAAAGATAGAAAAGTGAGCAAAAATTTGAAAGAGTGGCAGTCAAGGAAAGCACCTCAGAACGCAATAATATGTCCAAACAGCATGAACTGTCCAAAGTGCAACTATGATAGCGGTGTTCCCAGTTGCAATTATTATGCATATCAAAGGGCAGAAAAGGATACCTGAAGTTATTTGACAGTTTGAGCAATGATAAGTAAGGTTTACAATCACAAATCTGACGTAGAACCATACCCTAAATCTTCTCTAGTCTAGTGAAGCATGAGATACAATAAGCTATTACATATTCCATTATGGAAACTAGAAAATGAAGCAAGAGCAGAAACTATTTAAATTCCTCGGTTTTGCCTAGAAATAATTCTAAGCTGGCCTTGAAAAACTATATAGTTGGCTGCCACTAAATTTATTCCTTTGTATTTTCAACTCTCAAAATTATAAATCTTGTGCTGCCGCGCTAATAAACAAGCTCATAAGATTAATCAGTAACAAAAGTACAAGGTTCAATTATTTGTATTTACGAGATGAGATACTTGAAGCAAGGTTCAAGGTCTGGTTGACATCAATTAATTTAATGAAAGCTAATAATTTGTCAACAAACATCGGTCACAGAAAGCTGAATAAATTTCACAGCACAAAAATCAGTGAATTTTTTCTTTTGATCCGCTCAGCACAATCACTGAATAACTTAACAAATTATAAATAGAAAAAATAATATATGCACAGATGGTCCATTACTATTTCATTTACTGAAGTAACAACCTAGAAATCGTCTCTAAAATGCTCAAGTTCAATTACTAAATTTTCAACTAAAGTTCAACTAATTTGAAAATAAGAAACTCACAACAATCGAAAAGAACGTAAACAGATTCATTGCCATTTACCTTTGATATTGCCAAGAAGCAGAAGCCCAATGAAATAAGGAAGAAATCGGACGAAACTCAACAAAGAAGCACAAAACCCCGTAGGAGGCTCCATTCACTCGGATCTCTGCAGAAGAACACTACAAACTCATCACACTTTCGGTTCCCCACTCACCACGCTCAAGTTAGAGAAGATCCAATCTTTGACCCAGTGAGCCTTCGATCAGCACATAAGAAAGGTTTCAAATAAACACCCAGAAGCCAAAAGCCCGTTTTTTCTACAGTGATAAACTAGGACGAAAACTCAAACGTGCCCTTTACTATGCCCCTAATAATGACCATAGAAACAAGTGGATCTTCCTGAACCCCTTTTTGTTGGGTTCTCCAACTTCATAACGGTAAAAAAAGTTAACTTTGTCGATAAGGGTACAAACTGAACGTGACTTCTCTGGCACTGTTGGAAAATTTCACGTCCGAAAAAATCAGAGGGATGTGAATGAAGCAGTTTGGATCACAGAAAAAGAATCAGCATCGCATAAGGTTACCACATCTTCATATTGGTCGGATTCATTTCCACCGCCCCCCCTCCCCCGTTGCTTCCAACATTGTGTATAAATATTTTTCTTCTTATTTGTTAGGCCAAAACAAAAAACAAGTTGAAGCTTTTCTTTCTGTGCTTTAATGTGATTGTTAATGATGTTACGTGCGTTTATATTTCTTCTAATTTCTTATGCTACCAGACAAAGGACCCAATTCTTGAAGTTGAAGCAAGGAGGTGCTGATTATTGTTCATATTGTAATCCTTTTTTGGTGGTGTAATTTGCGGGAAAATAATTAATCGTAATTGAAAGTTGGTGAAAAAAATAAGGAAACTAAAATTATATTTTTGCTAAATTACAATATTGGTAATTTTAATTCCCAATTTACAATCTTGATTTCCTTCTCTCTGTCTCTTCATTTTTTTTCTGCCATTTTAGTTTTCATATTTATTTTGACAGTCAGCTTTCTATTTTTAAAAAATCCGTAATCTTGATTAAAGATTTTATTTTGTTTATGTGGTCGAATTGAAGTTTATATTTAACGTATTCATGTAAATTATTTACGAATAAATTATTTAATTATAAAATATGAAGAATAAAAGAATTAATGTCATATATATAAATACTAAAGAATTGAACAAAATTTCAATTTTTAAAAATAAGAAACTTAAGTTTTGGAAGAAAAAGTAAAAGGACAAAAATAAAAATTTGAATCTTTGTTTACTTTTATTTTCAAAATCTTAATTAACCAAGAATCAATTTTATTATTTAATAAAATTTATAATTTATTATTAAATGATTATTTGGTAAACCAATTTCTTTTTGTGATTTTACATTTTATTAAATTAATTGCGGTCTATGTATATCAATTTGTGTTCATGAATTAAAGGTGGTGGTTAGATCAATGTGTGTTCATGAAATTATATTAGAGGTGGTGGTTAAATATATATATATACATATATATATATATATATATATATATAAAGAAATTCTTCTTTCTGTGTTCATATTTTTTTTTTATCCTTTAAATATTTTTTAAAAATTTAACATTTTTTTATTATAAAACTAGTTACAAAATAAATAAAATGTTTTACATACTATTCATTCATCTTTCTCATCATTAGGATTATTAATCTCTCATAAGAGATAACCTTAAGTTAGATAATCCATTCTCCAACTAAAAAAGTAACTAATTATCAAAGACCTGTTTCTATCCAAACTGTTTGTATAAGAATGAGACAGATTTTAGAAAATTCATAAAGTTGAAAAAAACATGTTAAAGGATTATATTCTTGAAGATTTTCATAAGACAATGATTGGTAAATGATTTTTAAAGTTGATTAGTTGAAAATGATTTTTAAAGAGATTTTTGTAATTAAATAGTGAAAGATAGTTAATGTTGGGTTACATTCATTTTTTTTTCAAACTATTAAATATTTTACTAATCACATATTTATTAAGAATATTATTTGTCACTTTTAATTTCTAACGAGTACAAAAAGTTACTCATATTTAATTTGCAATGAATACATAAAAGTATGACCGAGCAACAATCGGATTCTGGTTCAACATGTCGAATTCAACATAATCCATATTTAATATTTTAAAATTCAATTCAACCATTTAAATTGTCAGTTTATTCGGATATGAATATTTCCAAATACGAGAGATTAGTCGGGTTTAATTTATATAGGAGTTAATCTAACCATTCAACTCAGAGTTAAATTATAATTGCATAGCTTAACTGAGTCTCAGTAATTATATTTAATTTTATTTCAATAAACATAAACTTGAAGTAACGTCAATAATAGCGAAAATAAATATATAAAGTATTCAGAATATAATTGGAGATACAAAAGATATAATAATACTCCTTCAAACTTCTCACAAATAACAAATATATAACCACAAAAGATACCCTAGCTGCTCCTCCTAATATTATAGTAATTGTTTTTCCTGGATTTTGCCCAACATCACCGACGGGTATCATATCACAATAGCATATCCAAATATGATCATACTACCACCATATCAACCTTAGAACAATTAATCCAATGCATGTTTAGGTAAGTGTTTGCATAATTGATCAGGTCCATGGTCGCAACTGTCTTTCCATCATCATTTTGGAATGCTTTAATATCATGAAAAAAGTTAAATTCAATAAGTCATTTCACATTTAGAAAAATAGATTATACATTAACAATCATGTCATCTCAAGATAAACCTCACTTGATTAGCTAATGAAACTCTTCCTCCTTTTGTGAACAACCACAATCCAAGGTCCAAGCATGACCTGAAAGAGAGTCTACATCAATATGTATAACTTAAATAAAAAAAAACGATTGGACATAACAAATTTAAAGAAACCTATGGTAAATTTGTAGAACCGTAGCATGTCCATAACATCAATATGAGTGAGAGGGAAACAAAATAAATCAGGTATTTGTATCCAAATTAAGAATAAATAAATAGATGGATGTTGAATGAAAAGTACAAATGAAACAATGAAAAGACAAAGCTCATGAATTGGACCTGATTTTCACATGAAAAGACAAAGTACTAGGTCAAATGGTTGAGAGTACTTGGTTATGTTGAAAGGACTTGGATTTGACTCTTGCGTATGCCTATTGTGTGTTATTTAATTGAATATTATTTTAATAATATGCTTAAGCATGATGAGTGATAATATAATCCTAGATTTATAGGAATTATCATGAAACATGAATTGGTTAGATGGTTCTGCATTGAGATTGTATGGTTGTGAGTTTAAACCTTGTTACACTCAAATTAAACTTTCTTTTTGCCAAATTTCACTTTGGCAGGAATGTCAAAGGCTAGAAACCCTAGTTGTAGAAGGGGGCAGCCAAGATGGCTGAAAAACCACTATAAAACACTAATTCAATGAGCATTAAGTTAGTGTAATGTTAATTTTCGTGTGAGGGTGAATTGGGATTAAGGGCAAAATTACTGGAGTTAGAACAACAAATTGTCCTGGAATTTTAGCGTGAGGGTGAATTTGGAGGTCAATTGGAGAGAATTGGAGCTAACCAAAGGGAGTCACGTGCTAACATCAAAAGGGAACTCTAGCATTGTCTTTTGAGCAAAGATATCCAGGTTAGGGGATCCCTCGCATTTTGATTTCTATTTCTTAATTATGAATTGTATGAGAAGCATGGAATGTATATTTTTGCATAATTTCTGGACTGTGCTAAGTTTCTGGAAATTTTCCAAAAACCGCCTGGCAAGCCTTCAAAGCTGCCAAGTGACTCATCCCTTTTCTGTGCTAAAATCTGGGTTCCTAAGAGGAACCGCCTGGCGGCACGAAACCTAGTTTCTAGGTTTTCTTATGAATGACCTGGAGGTGATGAACACCCACCAGGCGACGCGAGCCAATTTTACTCGATCTTGATGTTTTTGGGATTTTGGGTGATTTTGATTGGGGAAAATGAAGCTCTATTTGCTCGTGGATTATTTGATGTCTTACATTGTGGAATTATGTTATGATTGGAAGTAAATTGAAAGAAATCATATGAATACGTTTTAGGGTTTAAAAATTTGGGGGTATTGTGTTTTGGAATTAAATTGATCGTTGAATTGGATTGAAAATGTATGGATGTGGTTTAGGGTGATAAATTTTGTAATTGTGATGGTAATTGTGTACTGAACTGTGGAAATAGATAAAGGAAGGAAATTGGGAATTTTGGGGCTTCGTAGGTGCTGGGAAACTATGGAATTTTTCCAAGATGGTATGCACCGCCTGTCGGCATAGGGTCTGCCCCCAGGCACCAACATAGTGAAAGTTGAACTGCGTGGTTGTGAGGTGTTGTTGAGGAGTTGGGTTCTGTTGTAGTCCAAAATGGAACATAAGAATGAATTTGGTGATACCTTTGAATAGGTAATAATATAACTAACTAATGCATGAATTAAGGTTTTTGAATTAAACTTAGGGTGATTGGGTTTGGAGAAAAAGGGATGGAAAGAAGGTACATAGGAGGTTAGTTGAATCAGGACTGAAAATAGTTGCATAACCTGATGTGGTATTAGTCATTCTAAGATTTTGCTTAAGTTTAAAGTGTGATTAAAGGATATAAGGCAGTGGTCATAGTACATGACATGGTACTAATAACTAACAAACTAATACATAGTAAGTCAGATTTAATGGTTGTAATTAGCTTAAACAATATTTAATTAGAGATCCTATAGTATCTTGGATTAGGTTATAGTTCATAACTAGGTAGTGGTGGGGTGAAGGTAAATTATGGATTATAGTGTATGATTGGATTACTCAACTTAGTTAGCTAAGTTGAGAGAGAAATGGTTAGAAAGTGGGAAAAAAGGTGTTGTAGGATTTTAAAGCAGTGACCTCGCTGTACTGGTGTAGCGCCTGGCGGTGAGGCATAAACCGCTAGGCGACAGCTAAAATCCAGAGGAGACCTAGAACGTATGGCGCCTGGCGGTGAGGTTTGTCCCGCCAGGTGATACCTACAGCACCAGAGGGATCAAAGGCGCTTGGCGCTTGGCGGCACGAGGCCCCCGCCAAGCGGTCTAGAAGCAAATTTTGCTTGGCGACTATGGAGCAACGCCAGGTGATATTAAGATCAACAGACTTGTTTGTTTTGGATGTGCATGGTCTACAAAAATTTGGTAACACCTTAAAGGTCGGCTTGTTAGAGTGTTCCTTGAGTTGTGGCTCGGAACGTATCCCTTAAATTGTGGCTCGAGATAGGGGTTAAACACGTGACATTCCATGAGTTATGGCTTGGAATGACATCTCTTGAGTTGTGGCTCGGGATGGCGGATGAACACGAGGAACTCTTTAGTTGTGGCTCGGGTTGGCGAGTGTTGCGGTGTGAGTGTGCGAGTTGTGGTTCGTATGGATGGGTCCAAATAGATTTCCCTCCTTAGTATTCAACTGATGAGTTTGGTAGTCTTGGGACATTACGAACTATGTTCGTATTAGAAACTCCACATAGCGTTAAGGAGTGTGGTTCATAACAGGTTTCCCGCACGTGTTCTACATGTTCTAGCTTGTAGGTGTGGCAGAAAGACCTCTTGAGGTATTCATCCAAAGACGTAGAACATGGTTTACTTGGTTGTGACCATTTGGTTTGGAATCAAGGGATAATGTACCTTTTATGTGTGTATGTTGATATATATCTGAATGTTATATATGTTTTATACTGTTAGCTCACCCTATCTGTTTGTGTTTGGCGATAATCATGTTGCAGGTGGATTTGGTGAGGCATAAAGCTGGAACGGGGCTAGTTTGGGAGAAAAGTTTTACCAGAGTTTTTATTATGACTTTGAATAAATTGTAAACTTTTATATTATCAGACCTGAATATTGTATTTGAATTTTATAAGTATGGATTTAAGTTTATTTTACGATGAAATAAAGTTTTAAATTTTTCCGTGTTTTTGGGAAAAGAATTCATAATAAATGTGGTTATGCTTTTATTTTTTTATTTTATTACTTAAATTCATAATATCCGAGTGGGATGTTACAAACATATTCCTCACTCCTCATTCCCTTAAAGTTTTTCAAGTTTCCTTCCTATTGTTTCCTTTTTATGATTAGGTGACTGAAAAATTGATTGTCTTTTTTTTATATCTTCAATCATTGTTTGTGAAATGTGTAACGAGTGTTAGGTAGCTTAAGTTTCGAATTGATCTCCAACAATCGGTAGTGAGTGCTACTCTAACTTTTTCATCCATATACAATTGAAAACAATCTCTAGCTATTGTGAACCTTGAAGGGATAACAAACAAAGGTTGTATTTTTCTACAAAAGTTCTCACTCTCCACCACCCTAAATGGTTGTTCATCCACAATAACAAACATAACAATTGCCTTTCGACAAGCTTAAACGTTATACTTTTGGGAGGTTGTAAGAAGACTATTATTTATTGTCACCACTTTTGAATGCGAGAGTTGTTTGGTTAGGGTCATTAATGGCAACAAACAGATATTTAGGACACAACCTTTTAAGGTAATTGATAAATGTCTACAATATGTAAAATTTCTATATAAACTTGTCACTTATCATGTTTTAATTGATCATATTTTGTAAGTAAACAACTCATTTTAGCTTATAATTAAAGAATGAGGTATTAAAAAGAATAAAAATAAGAAATTGATGAATTATTTTATAATTTTGCAGCAATTTCTCGAAGAATTAAAAATGATGCAGTTGAGCCCCAAAATTCATGGCTGAGCTCCAGTAAAAGGGTCAAGGAAGGATCCAGAATATGACTTTTGGAGATTAGCCATAACAAAATGGTGTTCAACACTTAAGACAGTGCATGACTGAGCCACGAGAGATGTCCTCAACACTTAAATCGGTGCATGGCTGAGCCACAAGAAAATGTGCTCAGCATTTAAGGCGGTGCATGGTTGAGCCATGAAAGAATGAGCTCAGCACTTAAGGCGGTGATGGCTGAGCCACAAGAAAATGTGTTCAACATTTAACCCGGTGCATGGCTAAGCACCAAAAGTTGGGTTGAGCACCACCCAAAAATTCCTATAAATAAAGACTTTAGGTCTTCATTCTAGGAATTGAGTGGAGGCTTCACAATGTAGTAGTAGGATAAAGTAGGGTCTGTGAGGCACGAGGGAGTTTCTCTTAGTGTAAATATTATGTGTAGATGTTGTTGGAATTGCATTGTAATATTCTATGAGTATCTGAACTCTCTCGTGTTCAGGTTTGATGTAATCAATTCTGATTCTATTCACTTATACTTCTTGGGTATTTATCTTTGCTTTCATTCAATTATTTGTGGTTTGATTTATGCTAAATGATGACTTGATCACTCATCTTATTTCACTGGTTTGATTTGAGTTGGAAGAGTAGTCTCAACTTATGTGGATGAATTGACGACTCATCCTATTTCATTGGTTAGGATTGAGTTAAAAGATTGATCTCAAACTAAGGTCCAATCAATAATCATACCTGTACTGGTGCTGATTTAGTAGCCAGTGGGGATGCTAGAGGACACATTAAAGCAAGGGCTCATTGTACCAGGAGTTTAGGAATCACACTGGGTTTGGAGTTGATGAATGATCGTCTTGAATTTAGGGGTAAATTTTGTATTGAGCAAAAATGGGTTTGAAACCTAGAATGAAATGGGGGGAAATGGAGGACGTCAATGGGGGGTTTTGTGGAACATAGAGGAAATCATACCACTTGGAGGAGGTTCCGAGGTAAGTGAGGAAGCTCTACCACTTTGAATCGAAGATTCAAAGATAAGGATCAGTGGTTCTAAGGAGAACCTCAAGACTTGAGAGAAAAACTCATTGTTTCATAAAGTCAAATTTGAATACAAAGTGTTTCACAAGGGATTATATATTGTGGGCCAGAACACCAAAAAGCCCAACACGATTAAAAGGTCTGATAAAGGCCAAACAAAAAACATTACAAAAATTACAAAATGATTTCATATTCTATGATCTGAAGCTAATTGAGATCTTTTTGAAGGTCTTAGGCATGATTAGATCAACTGCTCCGAAATGCTTGTGACGGCCCTAACCATGCCTAGATCAAGAGTCCTTCGGTTCTAGTGTATCAAGGATGAACCTAGATCTACATAGAAAGAGTACTCACAAGAAATTGAATGATTTGCAAAGTAAATAAACAAGATGATAGTGGTGTAGTAGAAGAAGATAAGATGAAATCAATTCATAGCCCCTACTCCACTTAATCGATCTAATAACTACTATTTATTTTTACTTGCACTCTTTATCACAAACCAAAAACCCAAAAATCAAACTATCAATATACTTGCTAAATATCTGTGGATACGACACTTGTTGATACTACTACGTACCAATACACTTGCTAGAAAATAGTTGTTGTAAAACAACCATCAGTGATTAAGAAGCTTAGATGTTCCACGTGTTTTTGGATCACATCTAAATTGCTTACCACAATTATTACATGTTGCAATAGAATCTGTGGATTTAAGAGAACTTGTGAAGTTATCCCAAACAACAGAAGTTGTTTTCTTACCATTGCATTTGATTTTCTCTTTTTTTGTATTTTTGGAAAGAGGAACGATATTATGTCCACTCCTACAGGTTCAAGTTCAGGTTCAGTTGTAGGGTTGAGTTAATTAGCTTGTTGTGAACTTGGAGGCAATTCTTGACTATGTGCCTCATTACAATTCATGAATAATGGATATTTAAAATTAAATATAGTTTTAGTGTATAATGGAATATTATAAAGTAACATGTATGGGTAGGGATTATATTATGTGTATTCATGAATAAAAGTAGGAAACAAGATACCTATAGTATTCAAGGGTTGGCTAATGATGTGTCTCTTCTTAAGTGTTAAATTTGGTCTATAACATTCATACACTAGCACAATCAGTGTCACATATAACCGTTCTTGTCATCCAATACTAATTTTAATAAATTAAAGTGTATTAATTCAATATGTATAATATTTTCTAAAAAAACATAAATTTATCATTGGTTAACTTATATAAAAGTTTTATATCTATAAAATAAAATTTATATACACATATTCTTTGTTAAGACCACCCTAACTAATTTCTTTTATATATACAAAATGCTCTTCTTTAATAAATTTAATAACGGCTATACCAACATAAATATTTTTGTTGAATTTAAAAAGCAAAAATAGGTAAAGTCAACTTACCATAGGTAGACATTGAGAAGCAATTAACTAACCTTCAAAGTACTTGTCAACCTGCATTGGAAGATTTCCATAACGAAAGCAGGCAACCATCTTCCCAAAATTGCACAAGGAAAAACACTATTTAAAAAGACAACAAAAGGTTTATTTTTATTTGGTAGAAATACATGTGAGTATTTCAATTCAAGTGCTTCATAATCTCAAATGATACAATTAAAGCCTTAGTGATACTAGACTTGAAAAAAATAAAAGAAAAAAAAGGATGATTCTATTTCTGATATAAAATTATGCATCATGCCATTCAACGGTACTTGCTACATGCATACCCACCTAAAACATTGAGGAGCGAGACAACCAATCTTCCTTTTTTATAATTTCATTATTTTTGCATCTTTTCTTTTCTAGGGTAGCAACATCATGCATCACTGTTCTCAACTTAAAAATCAACTTAAAAATGTGAATATGGGATATTTCTTGAGTACATTAAAAAACCTGATAGGATAAATTTTAATAATCCTTAAACATATTATTTAAAATTCAAAAACCTTAGAATAAAAAAATAGTGTAGAATTGGAAGTTTTATAATTGGATTTGGAAAACAACTTACAATATTTTCATAGTAAAACCCACTCTTCATCATGGGAATAAAAATGGAGTAAAAGAGTATTGTTATTTTCCAGGGTGATCTACACGTTCAGTTGGGTCTTCCTTGCTATGTTTTTATCAATAATAATATTAATCTTTGAAAACATAAAATTTCGTATATCTATCATGGGTTCGAGGATGTTAATGGAAAGGAAGAACTCACCACTTAAGGCAAAGGCAGAGCAACGAGCAACCTTCACTCAATCATGAAATCCATAACTGAGAGGCAACAACGACATCAATTTAAGGCTTGTTGTTTTTGTGAAGTGAAAAGAAGATATTGATGTAAGTGGAAGAGGGGCAACGGCAATCGTAGGGTTTGATTAAAGGTAGATTGTTGTAAATGGAAGAATAGAGATTGGTGCAAGTGCTTTTACCCTTAATATGACTATTAGGTTGGGTCAAGTATTTGTAAAATTCTTATTCCATACTTGTACCCGACCAAAAATATCCGTTTTTTTTTATCCACAATTACTCGTCTTCGTATAAACCAACCCATCCTTTATTTTTTTTAGTCGGGCTTGTCTGATCCGGTCGGTTTCAAACTTTTTGCTCACTTGTACACAAAGATACTCATAATTACTCTTTTTATATCCTATTGAGATGAAAAAACAAATATGTTTTTCACTAATCCCTTTTAGCTTTCCTAATTCTATTTGTGTCACTTCCAAGTACAACAAAGGAAGTCATTTTGGAGTATAAGGAAAATTTCTCTAAAAACAGAATATAGACTCTAAACACTCTTTATTTGATATAAATAGATAAAATATAGGTTTTACAAAGATAATACATTTTATATTTTTTGTCTCTAAGGTTGTACAGTGATATAACAAGCTTAAGAAATGTGATCACATGTAAAATATTTGTGCTTTTACCTAGAAGTATCAATTATTTTATGCATGGTAAAGCTCCTATTTATTAATGAGCCCTTAACCCCTACTAGATATGGAAGAAAGTGTTTTAGGAACATTTCTTAACCTTCCTTCTCACTTAGTTTAACTAGTTTTCTTCTCTCAATAAAATATAGAACATATGTGTTTTGTAGGTTTGCTAGTGATATATCGCGTTTTGAGGTTACCACCTTCTAGATCTAGTGCAATGAAGGCTTTCTATGATAGTTATAAAAGACTTTGAGCGCCCTCATGAGAGACAATTACCTCATCATTGTAGGCAAAACTGTCTTCCTTCTCACCTAAAAGAAGTTATGATAGATTTGCCTCCCTTTCATGGTAAAGATAATGTTGAAGCATATCTTGATTGAGTGGCAAAAGTTGATTAACTCTTTGACAACCATGTGGTTGAAGAAGAGAGACGTGTCTTCTTGGGTGTCCTTAGCTTTCAAGGATATGCTCTTAGTTGGCGAACTTTCTTAGTCCTTCAAAAAAGGAGAAAAGGGCAACCCGAGATTGAATATTGGTTTGATCTCAAAGCAGCCCTGCATGCCCGCCATGTTCCTTTATATTACAAAAGGGAGCTTATGGATAAACTTCAAAGGGTCCAAGAAAGATCAATGAGTGTAGAGGAATATAGGCAAAAGATGGAATTGTATATCTTAAGGGCAAGGATTGAAGAAAAGGAGGATTTAACCATTGTTAGGTTCTTAAGTGATCTCAATTACAACATAAGAGATAGAATTGAATTGCTCCCCGACCAAGGTTTGAATGACCTAGTACAAATGTGCATCAAGGCGGAGCAACAACTTTTAAGAAGACCTTCTCGCAAGGATTCTTCCATCTCTTTTCCTAAGAGTGATTTTCCCAAAGATTCCAAGAAAGATTTTTCAAAGAAAAAGGAGACCACTCATAGAATCCCTACAAGGGTTAGTGAAAAAGGTGAGTCCTCCACCAACAAAAGAGCTATTGAAATCAAATGCTTCAAATGTTTAGGTAGGGGTCATGTAGTTGTACAATGTCCTACAAAGCGGACCATTGTGCTAAAGGGAAAAGACCTCTATAGCAGTCAAGAGGAGTCTGCTTCATCAAGTGGCTCCGAGAGTTCTCACTCTAGTGCTTCCAAAGAACATTCATTTACAAAAGAAGGCAATCTTCTTATGATTAGGAGGCTTCTTAGCAATCAACTTAGCCTTCCTCTCAATGATCAAAGAGAAAACATTTTTCACACAAGGTGTGATGTTTTAACAATACTTGTTCTCATATCATTGATTGTGGATCATGTTGCAATTGTTATAGCACTAGGTTGGTTGAGAAGTTGAACCTTGCATTGATACCCCATCCAAAACCTTATAAACTTCATTGGATTAATGAAAATAGGGATATGGAGGTTAGGCATCAAGTTGAAGTCAAGTTTTCCATTGGCAAATTTAAAGATAAAGTTTGATATGATGTTATACCAATGGAAGCTTACCATATTCTCTTGGGAAGGCCATTGCAATTTGACTGCAAAACAATCCAAAATGGTCATGCCAATGAGATCTCCCTCATCCATCATTCTAAGACTTTTGTCCTTCACCCTCTTACTCCTAGTCAAGTTGTTGTGATCAAGCTCAAATGCGAGCTAGGATAGAGGAAGAGAGTTCCAAGAACTCTACAGAGGTTTCAAAGACTAAGGTAGGGGATTCCAATGTCTCTAATCCTAAGGTCATTTCTCATGAAATGCTTCTAACTCAAAAAACTCTTTTACATACCCTTCATGAGGAACAACCTTCCTACCTTCTTTTGTGTCAAGTTATACTCACTTGTCTTTCTAGCTCTTCACTTAAGGATCTTCTTCCTTCTATTGTTGCTCTCCTTCAAGAATTTCAAGATCCTTTTTCTAAAGATGGTCCTCGTGGACTTCCTCCTTTTAGAGGGATTAAGCATCAAATTGATTTTTTCCCAGGGGCTAGTATACCCGATAGACCTATGTACAGGACAAACCCAATTAAAACAAAGGAGATTGAGTCTCAAGTGAATGAGCTTCTAGACAAAGGGTGGGTCCAAAATAGCTTGAGTCCTTGTGATATCCATGTGTTGTTGGTGTCCAAGAAAGATGGTAAATGGTGCATGTGTTGTGATTGTAGGGCCATCAATAACATAACAATCAAGTATAGGCACCCAATCCCAAGACTTGATGATATGCTAGATGGTTACCATCAATCCGAAATAAAAAAGGAGATGAATGGAAAATTGATTTCAAAACTAAATTTGGTCTTTATGAATGGTTAGTCATGCCTTTTGGCTTAACCAATGCTCCAAGTACATTCATTTGCTTAATGAATCATGTCTTGCGGGATTGTATAGGTAGATTTTTTGTTATATATTTTGATGATATGTTAGTTTATAACACTAGTCTTAGTGGTCATATAGGTCACCTTAGGGTAGTTCTTTCTCTTCTTAGAGTTAATCAACTGTATGCCAACATAGATAAGTGTACTTATTGTGTAGATAATGTTGTCTTCTTAGGGTTTGTAGTCAATAAAAATGGGGTCCATGTTGACCCTGAGAAAATCAAAGTCATTCGAGAATGGGCTATTCCAAAGATTGTTAGGGACATCCGTAGTTCTCATGGGCTTGCTGGCTTCTATGAAGGTTCGTACCCAACTTCTCTACTCTTGCATCACCCTTAAATGAACTTGTTAAGAAAGATATACCTTTTGTTTGGGGTGAAAAGTAACAAGTTTCTTTTGATGAGATTAAGACTAAACTCACCCAAGCACCCATTCTTGCTCTACCAAATTTTGACAAAACCTTTGAGCTTGAGTGTGATGCCTCAAGAGTTGGTATATGTGCGGTAATATTACAAGAAGGTCATCCAATTACATATTTTAGTGAAAAACTTAATGGGCCTTCACGTAATTACCCCACCTATGATAAGGAGTTATGTGCCCTTGTGTGCACACTTCATACTTGGGAGTATTATCTTGTTTCCAAAGAGTTCATTATTCACAAACTCAATAAAAGGCATGCCAACTGGATGGAGTTTTTAGAACAATTCCCATATGTGATTAAGTACAAGAATAGAAAAATGTATGGTTATTGATTTGGTACCCCAATTTTTTGGTTAAGTTCAATTTGATCCCCATTACTTTTGGTTGGTTCAATTTAGTATCCCAATTATCTAAAAAGATTCTATTTGGTCCTTTCCGTTAAGTTGGAGTTAACATCATGTCGTGGTTGATACACTTTCAAGAAGATACACTTTTCTAGCTACCTTGGGTTCTCAAATTCTTAGACTTGAAAACATTTGTGAATTTTATCTTCATGATCCATATTTTGCTTTTATTTATAATGATTGTCAAACGCAGTCCCAAGGAGGTTTTTATGTGTCAAATGGGTATCTTTTTAAAGAAATGCATGAAGGGGGACTAATGGGTAACTTTGGGATAGCTAAAACTTTAGCCATGCTTAAAGAAAATTTTTTCTGGCCCCATATAAGGAAGGAAATCCAAATATATTACATTAGTTGTCTTACTTGTTTGCATGCTAAATCTAGTGCAATGCTTGCATGTTTATACAATCCTATGCCAATTGCATGCATCCCTTGGAGGACATAAGTATGGACTTTGTCCTAGAGCTTCCATGGATTTCTAGGGGTGTTGATTCCATCTTCATGGTAGTTGTATGTTTTTCAAAAATGATACATTTTATACCATGCCACAAAGTGGATGATGCTAGCAATATAGCAGAGCTATTTTTCAAAAAAGTGGTTTGTCTTCATGGCTTACCCAAAACCATTGTGTCTGATAGGGATACTAAGTTCCTTAGCCATTTTTTGAGCACCTTATGGTCTAAGCTAGGAACTAAGCTATCTTTTTCTACTACTTGTCACCCACAAACTGATGGACAAACTTAAGTGGTAAATAGATCCCTATCCACTTTGTTATAGGTTGTGCTTAAAGGGAATCATAAATCTTTGGATGAGTACCTTCCCCATATATAATTTGCATATAACTGTGTGGTCCAAAGCACTACCAAACTCTCTAATTTTGAGGTTGTCCATGGTTTTTGTAATATCTCGACCAGATATTACGGATTTAAATAAATAAAATAAAGAAACAAATAATAACTTCATTTATTGAATATCATTTCCCCAAAAACGCGCAAAATTTAAAACTTTATAGTAGTAATAAACAATCTCAAAACCTCTACTATAACTCAAACATAAAAATCCATAATTATAAATCCAATTACAAAACTCAAGTCTGATAATTTAAAAGTTTACAACTGATTCAAAAGCATATTAAAACTTTGATAAATTCCCAAGTTAGCCCCGTTCCGGCTCTAAGCCTCACCAGATCCACCTGCAACATCATTTGCTCACGTGTATCGCGTACAAGATTATCGCCAAACACAAGCAGATAGGGTGAGCTAACAATAAAATAAGCATATATATACAAGCATATACATATATCACAACCACACCAAAGGAAATCCATCCTTTGATTTCACACACATGGTCACTACCATGTCAACCGTGTTTTACGTCTTCTAGTGAGTACCTCAAGATGTCTTGTTACCACACCTATCAGCCACAACTGATAGAGCACATGCAGGAAACCATGCTACAGATCACACACCGTAACGGGTGAAGTTCCCAATACGAATAACATTCGTAACGTCCCAAGACTACCAAACTCGTCAGTTAATTACTGAGGAGGGCAATCTAATTGGACTCATCCATACATGCAACTACGTGCACACTCACACCGGCAACACTCGCCAACCCGAGCCACAACTCAAGAGTTCTTCGTGTTCATTCGCCATCCCGAGCCACAACTCAAGAGATGTTATTTCGAGCCAACACTCAAGGATTACCACGTGCTTAACCGCTATCCCAAGCCACAACTCAAGGGATATGTTCCGAGCCACCACTCAAGGAACACTAGAAGGCCGACCTTTAAGATATCCTAGAAGCCTTGTAGACCGAGCACATCAAAACGAGCAAAACATGATTCTACTGCGGCAATATTGCCTGGCGCTGCTCATGAAGCACCAGACGCTTTCCACTTCCAGACCGTCTGGCGGTGTGATGAGTTCAAACTTTTGCCCTCATTAAATGTTTAAATTTTGGAGATTTAATATCATTTTTGCGCTTAAGAATTGATTTTAGTTGCATAAAATATTATTGGATATTCTAACGTTTAACAATGCAACTGGAATTTAATTTAGGTCCTTAAAAGTGTGTGGATTTGGAATATTTCAAGTTACAAAATAATTCCAAAATCAGAAATTTTGGAGAGAAATAATTCAGGAGCTAAATGCACCCCCAATTTTAATTTTTACACACCCCTTCTGCCATTGGGCCATCTAATTATGGAAAGGAATATTTCAGGAGTTAAATGCACCTCCAGTTTTTATTTTACACACCTCTCCTGCAAGTGGGTAATCTAAATATGTTCTGCAGCCCTACTTTTTACTAATTTGCAATCGTCCTACCACTTAAACTCCACTCAACTAAATCATGCCACGTGACAATCCTCCACTCACTAAAATAACCAATTAAAGCTTGACACGTCCTCAATCCTCCACTTAATAAAATAACCAATTAAAACCTACCACGTCATCATCTCCTTCCCAAGTGAAACCCTAATTTCTCCTTTTGCACCATGCCAACTGCCGCACTTGACGCTAGGCGTAACTACGCTGCCGTCGACTTGCCTCCTCCGTGCTTGCAACTCGTCGGAACAGTCCCAAAACCTCCGGCAGCACCTAAACCAACATTGCCACCATCTCCTCACACGAAACTACCATGTTCGGCGTCGTCCACTACAGGTAGCCACCACATCCACACCTGCACTTACGCCTCGTCCTCTCCGTTCATCACGCTGCCACCACCGTCGCGCTCACGTTGAAACCGCACTGCTGCACCATCGGAGCTCGCGAGACCTGCAACAGCCAACGCCAATGCCGCTGCAACTCGTCCTTTTCCCGTCGCGCCACCACCTTCATCTTTATCACGCTGCCACAGCCGTTGCACCTCGCCATTTACAGTCACAGTTCTGCACTGCTTCGGATCTGTGCGCCTTATTTTCTTTCTCGCCCTTAACGTCGTGCTAGAGACCACCACTCACGGGTCTGCACCTTCTTCATCGTGGCAACACTCATGATAGCCAAAACACGAACCACCATGCTTGACACCTTCAATGGCAGCACCACCGTAACCTGCAACCGTGAGCCCTTCGTGTAACATCTCTGCCGAATATTACGGGTTTAAATAAGAAAATAAAATCTCATTAATTATAAATTGATTTCCCAAAAACGCTGGAAATTTCAAATAATTTATTTCATAATAAAGGTAACTCTAAATTCAAATTTCTCAAAATTCATTAAAATACCAAAAGAGTCTCATAATAGTTTACAACTTTAATCCAAATCATAGATGATAAAAGCTAAATAAAATTGTTCCCATGAGTTTTCCCCCGCTCCGGCTCTAAGCCTCACCATATCCACCTACAACATCATCTGCTCCCGTGTACCGCGTACACGATCATCGCCAAACACAAGCAGATAGGGTGAGCTAACAAAACAAATACACACACACACACACACACACACACACACACATATATATATATATATATATATATATATATATAGCACAATTATATATATCACACAATCACAACAAAGGAATTCCTTCCTTTTTTTCCATACCACATGGTCACAACCATGTTAATTGTAATCTACGTCTTCTAGTGAGTACCTCAAGATTTCTTGCTGCCATACCTATTGACTACAATCGATAGAGCACGTGCGGGAAACCATGCTACAGATCACACACCGTAACGCTAGGTGGAGTTCCCAAATACGAACACAGTTCACAACGTCCCAAGACTACCAAACTCGTCAGCTAATTACTGAGGAGGGCAATCTATCTAGACCCATTTGTACTAGCAACAACCAGCACACTCACACCAACAACACTCGCCAACCCGAACTCAACTTAAGTGTTCCTTGTGTTCATCTGCCATCCCAAGCTCAAGTCGAGGGATGCCATTCTGAGCCACAACTCAAGGAACATCAGCAAGCTGACCTTTAAGATATCCTAGAAGCCTTGTAGATCACGCACATCATAGCAAGCATAACATCATTGCTTCACGGTATCGCCTGGCACAACACTCTAGGCATCAGGCGCATCAAGCCTCTAGACTGCCTGGCGGGGGACACGTACTGCCAACCGCAAATGTGCCTTTGATGTCCATGACTGTAGTTATCGCCTGACGGGACATTCCTCACCACTAGGCGCCACGCGTTCTAGTAGCCACTGGTTTTGAAACTACCACCTGGTGACTCTAAATCAACCGCCAGGCAATACATCAGTATAGCGAGTTGTACTGCTTATCCCCCTATAGCCTGATTTTTTTCCCAAGTTCGTGTAAGTGCTACAACAAAATTTCCACCTCTATTCCCATAACAATGCCCTGTACCCATGTGCTACTTTCATATACATGTAAGGGTATCCCCAACTCCAACCATGTTATTTCAGTCATTTGCCACAAAGTTATTCCCTTCCAAGGGCTCTAAAATAGTTAGGTAACATCCATGTGTTCCCCACCTCAAACTAGTACATATACACATATATATATATATATATATATATATATATATATATATATATATATATATATATATATTCGTTTATGGTCCTGGCAGCACTTTAATATTTACATTACCTATGATAGCTCCCTGTAGTACCCCTTAACGTTCCATAAACTCTTTTATACGCACATATGATCAATTCGCTTACAAGATAAACTATGAAACCAGCAATCATGCATAACATATATCTCTCGCTAATGACCTTGAAATAAAATCTCCACCGTTCAAAGTTAAGAACTCCATGTTATGGACAACTTGTCAAAATTTCACCTAAATTGGATGGTTAACGAACCAGGAAATGAAGTTTTACGAAAATTGTGCAAACCAGAAAAAAATGGTGATGCCTAGCACCCAGCAATCAGGAACCTTGCGCCTAGCGGTACAAAGCCACCGCCGGGCGGTTCCTATTCTGTGAAAATACAAAAAACAACGTTTTTCGTGAATCAGAGCACCCCTCGCATCTCTGGTATGGCACCTGGCGATAACCAACGTGCCGTCAGGCGGTTCCTGCTGTTCCAGGAACCCCAACATTCTTCTATGCACCTGCAAACCTCAACCCATTCAGCTCCAACTTTTCTAGTTTTAAATCAATTAATGATCCAATAAGCTTCACTCTCCTGTTCAGGTTCATGATTTATTCCTAACTTTCCCAATACATGCAATTTTCATAACAATTACCACTCAACTTGATGTAATTTGGGATAACCCCAAATCATCAACCCTAAATTCGTGTTCATACTAGCTCATCCAATTTGACCACCAATTCCACAAATTTCAAAGGCGTATAATTTCTAATTATTCCCAAGCCATTAGAACTTTGTTTCTCCCCGATCAGAATCATCCCAAAACAATAAAAACATAACAATTGAGTCAATTCGACTCGCGTCGCCTGGCGGGTATTCATCACCGCCAGGCAGTTCATCAAGAAACCCAGAAACTGGATTGCAGGCTTGTGTTGCCTGGCGGTACAGGGCTTCACCGCCAGGCGGTTCCTCTAAGGAACCCAGAAAACACTGAAACTGGGATGCGTCGCTTGGCAGCTATGAGTATCCCGCTAGGCGGTTTCTGGAAATTTCCATAAACATGAAAATTGATCATGGCAGAGGGGAATCATACATATATTCATTACATACATCATGCATTTAATCAAAACACGTAAAATTAGCGTAGTCTAGCTCCCCTAACCTAGATTCCTTAGCTAAATTTTGAAATTTGGAGAGCTCCCTTGATCACCAATGGCTTGCCTTAGTTTCCTTCTATTCCACCTCTATACTTCACTTAACACACCAAATTCTCTCTCTAAATTCTCTCTCAATTTTTCCAGAACAAAGACAGCCACAAACACTCTCTATTTCTCTTTAATTGGTCACTAAAAGTTGTCTTAATTGGCAATGATGATAGAAAAACAAAAATGGCATTAAGCTAGCTAATTGCCATTCATGATCACTTAGTGGCTATTTTTCCAACCCTTTAAATTGCCTTCACGTGGCTTCTAGGGTTCCCAGCCCTTCTCATCTTTACAAAAAATAAGTTTAGCAAAAAAAAAAGAAAGTATACTTGGGTTCTACCAAGGTTTGAACCCATAACCATGCCAATGTCAAAACAATGCACAACCAATTCAACCAATTCATGTTTTATGATAATTCATATAATTCTATGATTTCAATATCACTCAACATGATCATGCATATTATTAAAAATAATAATAAATCAAATAACACACAATTGGCATACATAGGACTTGAACCTAAGTCCTCTCACACAATAAAATACTCTCAACCATTTAAGCTAGTACTATTCCCCATCATACATGTCAGAATTAAATGCCATAAAGGCTCCCACTACCCGCATTTATTAATTAATTATTTAATTAATTAATTAATTAATTTTCACGGGTCTTACACAATGTGCTTCATTTGGCAAATGATATAATACATGTTTCTCCTTGCTTCGTCTAATAAACAAAGTCGTTAACATATGATATGCATGCACATGGTGTTTTAAGCTAACATTGTACCCAATGAAAATCTTTGTGTTTATTCTGTGTTGTAGAGAATGTTCTCATCTTCACATATACCAATAAGACATCACAAACCATAAGTTAATATAAAAATATTTTGAAAGACACCTTAAAACCACTTCATGCTAACAAACAATTTGACGTACCCCATGTCAACTTTGGAAAGGTTATTTGCCTCATACCACTATAAGAAAATGCATCATTAGTAACCCAATTTAGTGACTAAAATATGTTAGTCACTATAGTGACCAATTTAGATACTAATTTAAAAAATAAAAAATTATTGGTTATTAAAATAGTCACTATTATAAATAAAAAATATATAATTAGCCACTAAATTGGTCAGTAATTAATTAGAAACCAATTTAGAAACTAAGTCAATTTGGTAGCTAAAACCTAGGTAGCTAATTTTTAGTGACCAATTTCATTTGGTAGCCAAAACCATGAAAGCTAATTTTAAAGACCAATTTAGTGACTAATTATAATTTTTTATTCATAATAGTGACTATTTTAGTAACCAATAATTTTTTAATTTGTGAATTAGTATCAAAATTTGTCACTATAGTGACTACCAACTTTTGGTCACTAAAATTAGTTATTGAAGAAGCATTTTCTTGTAGTGTACAATATTATCTTTCTCTTCAGTTTGGTTGAAAACTTCCTGAATAAGGCTTTATAAGTCAGGCCCACTATTATAATGTTGCTTAAGTGGGTAGTAGCTACACAAAGAAGTTGAGGGTTCTAAATATTGGATTTAGTAAGACATATTTCATCATCCAAAAAGTGGCTAAAGCCTCAAAGCAAATGTGGGAAATTTGGCACCCATTATATTGATGAAAAGAATTGATGGACTACTACCAAAATTCAATTACTAATGGATTTTACCACGAAATGGTCAAAACCTAAAATGGATGGTGGGAAATTGGCTACTATTTTACTGGCAAAATAACCAAAATATTATTACAAAAATTCAATTACTGACAATTTTTGCTAACAAATGTATTAACGATGGAAAGTTATACACATATACATTGAAACTGCAAATCATTTACTTCATTTTTGTAGTTAAGGAACCCACGAAAATATCTATTAGTAATAAAAGTTCTAGAATTCGCTAATATTTTTTGTCAGTAAATTTATTTTAACAACGAATTATTATTCATCACTTTTATTCTGTTAGTAAATATATAATTTCTTGGAATGAATAGAAATTGACACAATGATGGAAAAGTAAATGGAATAAGGATAAGATTGGTTAGTATTTGTCTTACCAAATGTACACAACATAGAAGGTTATCTATAACCCTACAAGTCTCTTACCACAATCCCTTGGATGCTCCAAGAAAGGAAGAAGAAGGAAAGACTAGTAAGTGCATTGGTTCAATTGTAGTACTAACTATCGTATCCACGTGGATTTGATAAGCTTTTATCAAAACTCATTATGCTATTTGAAAATTTGTAATTAAAAAATTGTTTGAATGTAAAATATGATGATGATGATCCAAAAATTCAAAGTTAAAATTGAATAACTCAATGATATAAAAGTTGTTAGGATTAGACTTCACTACTTTGTTCTTATGCACATTTATTGTTTTATTGGATTAGCAAGGTTTATTCATTTTTCTTGGAAGTACACTAATGTAATCGTAGACCTATGTTTGCAACCTAGGACCTAAAAGCATTATAACTCAGGATGAATTATCCACGTCTTGGTGAAAATGCTCTTACTATAAAAATGAGACTCTTTAACCAGCTAGAGCATATAGGTGCATGTTTACCACCTAACAACATTAGATGATTCAATTGGAACTATAAGACGAATTAGCTTTCGCCTATATCGAGTTATATATGCAATGAATGACTGATAAGTTAATCACACATGAAATGGGAATTGAATCACTAAAATATGAAAGAACACTTAAATAAAAAAATAAAATAGTACAAATGCATAAGTTTCGAGAGCTACATCCAATCTCAACACTTGAAATTTCAACAACTCATGATGATTTTAAGAATTAATATTAAAAGTTGTTGTCAATTCCTCGTGTCTTCTATAATCTAAGATATATTACAAGTGAAGTGAGATAGAGAGACTCTAGAGTGAGAAACTTGAATCTACAATGGAATTTTGGATATCAAATAAGGGGTTTTGCCCTTTAGTTTGTAGAAATTTGGGAGTTGGTTGCAACTCCAAACATGGTGCTCCATCTTGTGAGCTTTCCTTTCATGGAGGGTTTCGTTAAAGTTCAGACTTTGTTCTTATGGTTCAATCACGAAGCTTTCTTCAATGGTAGGTTTCCTCCATGATTGAGCTCTAGAACTTGGTGCTTGAGGTTGCTTCAAGGTGAAGTTTTCCTCACGTGACTTAGGCATCATCTTCTCTACTTTAGCCTTGGAAGTAAAATTTGAATCTTCTTGAAACCACCTTTCCATGCTCAAGCTGTGATTATGGGGCTCAAGCAGTTGTGTTCTATTTCTTCTAATTCTGTAGAAATTCATAAAAATGCATTAATTTTACCACACATGTTCCTATCCTCTTGATTTCAGTGAATTGTAAGTAAAAGAGAGTAAAATCCTCAATATATGCAATATAATCGATCAAGTTGAGTGTTAAAATGCATGTGAATTATAGGTAAAATGAGCATTTATGAGAGACCAATTAAGAAAACTTAATTGAGGAAATAACACTCACACAAAAAGCCTTCAGAAGAACTCAATTGATTTCTCATTTAAATGTAATTGTATAAGGCATCTATTATCTCTTTTTTTAGGACAATGAGTCACACCGTAGCCCTAATTTGAGGCATGAAACTCCATTCTATGCATAGGTTCCTAAGGTTAACTAATCTAACCTAGGTTAGCCTATTCCAATATCTAAATAAAAATTTTGTTAGGCAAGATTAGTTCAAAATAATGTTGTAATATATGTATAGTTTCAAATTAATATTTTCCACATTCTCATTATGCTTTATAAGAGTCCTTATGGTCTTCTTGACTTTATAAGGATCCTCTTCTAACTCTCTAGTTTTACTTTTTGTTAAAAACTCCCCTATGAGTTGCATGTATTTGTTTGATCCTTTTCTCCCTTTCTCATTCTTTTGTCATGCCTCTTATAGTTACTTCTACATGCATGTTTACGCTTGAATTCATGATACCATCAAAAGGTATAACTTAGCTTTGCTTAATTTTCTCAGATTTAAAACCAAAGAGAAAGTAAGAAAATTCACCATATAAGACTTTATCTTCATCTTTTCTAAATATTTATGATTTTAGAAAATTTAAAATTCTCGGATAAATTTTTAGAATCATAAAGTTAGTAGTAATGAAAACTATTTGTAGAAACATTTACAAAGTAGCCTAATAGATTATGTTAATCATTAATCTTGACCAAGATGGAAAAATGTACGACGAAAACTTATTTAATTTACATTTAAAATGTATCAAGCAAGTTACTTTTGGCACAGATACAATACACTAGTTTATAAACATTTACATTTCATTTGGAGTGCATTTCGATCTTTAATTTTGACACTAAATGGTGATAAATAGTTGTCGCAACCGAAATCGCGACGGGACAACGAACCAAAAATTAAAATTTTGTATAAAAGAGAGTTTGGAGTCGCCACCATGGTTATTATAGGAAACTATGGAAAAACCAGATTTTGGATCCGCGAGTCGGTTACGCATGGGGAAGGTATTAGCACCCCACAACGTCTGTCATAAGACGGTACCTTTAATTAAATGTGCAAAAGTTATGTGGTTTTTTCAAAATATTTAATTTTCCCCAAAAATATTAATAAAATAATGTACAAAAAACAACAAAACTATTTTTTTGATTTTTTTGGGCCCGACGAGGATTGATCCTCGCTCCTACGTATCTCAATGTGAATGGAGAATCAAGGTTACGTAGTTCTTTTTGAAAAGCTATTTGGAAATTATTTGAAAAATGATTTAATTTGTTTTATAATTTTGAAAACCTTTTATTTAAATTTTAGTATTATTTTAAAATTGGTGTCACGCGACGCGAGCGGCCGAACAGACACTTGAAATAAATTCTTTTTTTCTAACTTTTATTTTTTTAATCATTGATAAATTTTTTATAATTTTTAAAGTAGTTGTGGATGTCATTGCGACGTGAGCAATCAAATAGATATAAAAGAGTAAAAAAAGAATTATTTTTTTATTTTTAGAAAAAACAAAAGTCTAAATTGGATGTCATGCGACGGGAGTGGTCGGGCAGACAATAAAGAAAGGGAAAAATATTTTTTATGATTAAAAAAAGAATGAAAATTGAAAAAAACTAAATTAAAAAAATGAAAGAATTGAGAGTGATGTACCTTAAAAAAATTTCCAATATCTCCTCACCTTTTCTCTTTTCTTTTTTGTTTTTGCTTCCTTTTCTAATTTTTGTTTGTTTTTCCAATAGAGATAAAGATAAGAGGTGTCTACGTGGGTGGTAATGAGAGGAAGAGAGAGTGTAGAGAATGTTTTCTTCTTTTTTTTCTACCTCCTTCAATATGTTTTTTTTGTAAGAGAGATAAAAAAGGAGGTGTGTATGTGGGAGTGGTGATCGAAAAGAATTAGAGAAGTGTAGATAATCTTTTTCGATCATGACAGAGTGCTTATTTATATTCACACCTTGCAATATCAATGCAATCTCAACCTTAATTGTAATGAACAATATAAGGAAAGAATTGTTTATGATAGCAGCAAATTATGGGGATCAAATCTCAGCAAATCAGAGCACAAAATGAATCATTATCAGTTCTCAGCAAATTATCATTGATGACTTTTTTTGAAATGATTTTCAATGATTTTGTGGAGTGTGATGATGATATGATGATGCATGACATGTTATGATTTTCTTTTTGAAACTATATGATATGCTTGCATGGATGCGTGAATGCATGAGTGGAATTTGCTCTTTTTTTTCATTTTTTCAATTTTCATAAATCTAAGAAATGTTGGAGGAGTTATGCATATGCACACGTTAAGAATCATTGATGATGTATGACATGCTATGATTTTCTTTTTAAACCTAGATGATGATGCATGCATGGATGCGTGGATGCATGGGTGGAATTTGCTTTTTTTCATTTTCCTTTATTTTAATTTGAGAGCAAAGAAAACTAGGCTTAGAGGCTAGAAAAACAACTATAAGGCCAGACAAAACTGGATTTAGGGGCCAATGTGGAAACTGGGCTTGGGGCCAGTGTGGAAACTGGGCTTGAGGTTAGTGTGAAATCTGGGCTTAGGAACTAGTGTGGGAATTGGACTTGGGGGCCAGTGGAAATTGGGCTTGGGGGGCCAGTGTGGAAACTGGGCTTGAGGTTAGTGTGAAATCTGGGCTTAGGAACTAGTGTGGGAATTGGACTTAGGGGCCAATGGAAATTGGGCTTAGGGTATATTGGTCATTCATATAAATGAAAAGGACCAAAATTTGAGAAAC
>Ga0209589_1002492_pt1 | contig 31962 bp, 28 predicted proteins | sample CowpeawhiteBW_FD_187525 | JGI IMG/M metagenome (GOLD analysis project Ga0209589, IMG submission 187525) | Root nodule microbial communities of legume samples collected from California USA - Cow pea white BW (SPAdes) (version 2) | ecosystem: Host-associated > Plants > Roots > Nodule | place: USA...
GTTATGAGGGCGAGATGTGCTCGGAGTGCGGCAACTTCACGCTGGTGCGGAATGGGACCTGCATGAAGTGCGATACGTGTGGCAGCACGACGGGGTGCTCGTGAGGAGGTAGGTCGCGCGCAACGATTCTAGTTTTCACGAAAGAAAGCCCGCGATTCCCACTCTGACGCCCGCGGTTCGAGGCCCTACAAAACACGGATTCCCCGCAAAACCGCGGGGAATCTAGCCGACGGAAGGCCCAATTGGCCTAGTCGCCGGCGGCACCTAACCGGCCCAATGGCCAAGTGCCCGAGGCACCATTGATCGAAGAATTGTTCGTTTCGGCGAGGCCAATTCGATGTCGAGTGACGATTTCATAGTCGATCCGCTACGGGACTTCGAAGTCCACAGGCACGCGAAGGCTCTGCGCCGCTTTCTGGGGTGGGAGAACTCCGAGCGGGTCGATCCTCTCGAGCTCGAATCAGTCAACGAGATATGGACTGTTCGCGGGAAAAAGCGGTTCAGGTTCGAAGTCGTCTCCGATGCCGAACTCCCGGACGATTCTGGACTGACCACTTACGACGGCACATGCATCGTAGTGAAAATTCCAAGGCGGATCCGCCACAAGGCCTTCATGGGTGACGGGTATGCGCGATACACCATTGCCCATGAGCTCGGCCACGCCGTTCTTCACGTCGATCAGCTATTAAAGGGAGCGACGCTTCCACGGCGTCGCGTGGGGAATGTGACCCCGGCCTGGATACCAAAGTTCAAGTCTGCGGAGCACCAGGCCATGGTCTTCGGCGCGGCGTTCCTGATCAACGACGCCACCGCGCGCGGACTCTCCTCGGCAGACGAGGTATCAGTGCAGGCCGGCGTGAGCTTGACTGCGGCGCGCATCTACTTCGAGCGGGTGCAGGAGGAGCTGGCGAGACCAGCGGTTGCGGCGCGGGTACAGAAGATCGCCGACGAGGTTCGGGAGATCTTGTCGTCAAATCCCGTCTCTCCGCAAACTTCGTACTTGAGCGAGGTCTGCTCCTGTTGCGGTCAGCAGAAGCTCTTCCCCGTCGGCCACAAATTCATGTGCCAAGCCTGCGACACGGTCTACGACCGTTTCCAGGACGGCGATGAGGTCCAGTAGCGGAGTGGCGCCCGCATCACATCGGTTTCGCCGGTACTGACGGGCGGAACGAAACAAGAATTGAAGCAAAGGTTGTAGAGGACAGTCGATATGAACTATTCCGATCGCTACCTTCGTCAGATCGCGAACTACTCGATCGTTGACGTGATGCTGGCCGACGTGGCGGTCCGGATCCAGCTCAGCCCGACCGACTACCAGCTCGCCGTCGATCACTACCACGCCATCAACGAGTGGCTGGAACGCGACGAAAGTCCCCTGAAGGGGTGCGTGAGCGACTTCTATCCGCAGGGCGGCTTCGCCATCGGCGCCACCGTGGCGCGCCACTCCACCGACGACGAATTCGACATCGACGTGATGGCCGACATCGCCTATCGCCTTGACGTCGATCCCGAAGACGCCCTGGCGACCCTGCACGACGCGATCCGCGGCGAGCGCGGCTCGCGCTACTGGCTCAAGACCGACCGCAAGACCCGCTGCAGCACGGTCAACTACGACGGCATGCACCTCGACGTGACGCCGACCGTCCGCGTCATGGGAACGCTCGATAAGACGGGTCTGATCTTCCACTCGAAGCCGGAAGAGCCATGGGCGAAGAAGTCTCTGTTCGCCAACCCGCACGGGTTCGCGCAGTGGTTCATCTCCCAGACCCCGCCGGACCAGGACTTTGGCACGTTCTTCGAGCGCCGGTCCCTGGACTACGACCGCGAACGAGCGATCCTTTCGAAGCGCGCCGACGCCGCGCCGGTGCCCGAGCAGTGCCCAGCTTATCAGAAGTCGCAGGCGGTCATCGCGCTGCAATTGATCAAACGCTGGCGCAACCTCGCCTACGACAAGCGGCACGGCGCCCGGCGCTTGCCGCCGTCGGTGCTGCTGGCCTACTACGTGGCCACCCATGCCAACCAGACGAAATCGCTTGCGGAGGAACTCAGCTTCCAGGTCGAGAGCATGCTGGCGATCCTGGGAGAGGCCCACAACCGCGGTCAGAAGGTCTCTGCCAGCAACCCGACGTGCAAGGACGACATCCTCACGGATCGCTGGCCCGCGGACCTGAGCGACCAAGCGGTCTTCATCCGCGAACTCACAGACTTCGCCGTCAAACTGCGGCGGCTGCGCGGCGAGATCGCACTGCCCGAGATGCAGCAGATCCTCGAGGATCTGTTCGGCGAGAAGCCGGCGCGATCGGCGATGAAGGACCACGTCCAGCGCTTTGGCCAGGACGTTGGCTCCACGGGCAGCCGCTTCATGCCCGGCAAGGCCTCGATCCCGGCGGCGGTTGTGGGCAGCGCGGCTGCGCCGAGCAGCGTCAGGTCGGCGCCGTCGCACAAGTTCTTCGGCGATCACCCCGATGACCTACCGAAGCGTCGATGAACAGGACGCCGAGATCCGGCGCCTCTTTCCCGACTTTCGCCTGACGGCTCACGCCGATTGGATCGCGGTGTGGGAAGGCCCGCTCAGGCCGGCGTCGAAGACCTACCGCGTCCGCATCGTCCATTTCCGGCGGACGATCTTCGATGGCTGGACGCTCGACAACCCCTACGTGACCGTCCACGTGGTCGATCCTCTCGTCGGCGCGCAGATGCTGGCGAACGAGACGCTTCTGCCGCACGTCTACTGGAACGACCGCAACCCGGCCTGGCCGGCTCTGTGTCTCTGGGATCCGAAAGAGATGTTCTGGACCCCGGAGATGTCGATTGCAACGACGATCATTCCTTGGACGTCGGAGTGGCTGCTGTTCTTCGAATACTGGCAGATCTCCGGCGAATTTCTGGGACCCGGCCGGCACCCGCCGAGGAGACGCAAAGAATGCCCGAACCCGCCGGAGACTTCCGACCCGGAGACCCGCGCTCGAAGGGCGCAATTCCGCAACGACGAATTCCACAGGATTGGCCGAGAGGCAGGCGTTTTCGGATCCTATCTCTGGATGGCGGCGGCATTAAGGGACTGTTCCCAGCGACTGTTCTCGCCGAGCTCGAACGGCGATATCTCGGGGGCGCCTCGATCGCCGGTTATTTCGATCTCGTCGCCGGCACGTCAACCGGTGGGATCCTCGCGCTCGGTCTCGGAGCCGGCCTGACGGCGGCGGAGATGGCCGACCTCTACCTGACGCGTGGTCCCGACGTGTTTCCTCAGCCTTTGGACACCCCTTGGGGGCGCATCCGGACGTGGTGGACGGGCGCACGCAACTACGTCCTGTACAACTACGAACGCGGACCGCTGGAGTCCCTTCTGACGACCGCGCTCGGTGACAAGCTGTTTGGCGAATCCATGGTGCGGCTGTGCATCCCAGCCTTCGAGGGCAAGCACAGCGAGGTCTTCGTCTTCAAGACCCCGCACCATCGCGACTACAAATTCGACCGCTTGGAGCCCATGGTCAAAGTTGCGTTGGCCACGGCCGCGGCGCCGACCTTCTTCCGTCCTCTCGAGCACAACGACTACACGCTGGTCGACGGCGGCGTCTGGGCAAACAATCCTGTCATGCTGGCGGTCATCGAGGCGATGATCTGCTTCGACCTGCAGTGGGACCAGATCGACGTGCTGACTATCGGCTGCGGCGACGACCCGTACGTCGTTTCCCGCCTGCAGTCGATCCTCGGTGGCAAGCTGACATGGTACGACCTGATTTTCGCGGCCATGCGCCTGCAGTCTCTGGCCGCAACCAACCAGGCGCGCTTGCTGCTCGGCCCGCCGGCGGTCAGGCGCATCGATCCGCCCGTGAATCCGAAGCCCATCAAGCTGGACGACTACCGTAGGGCCCGGGATGAACTCGTTCCGGCTGCCCGCAACGCCGTCGGCGAACACGGTGATGCGCTTGCGGCGGCATTCCTTGGATCGCGCGCCGATCCCTACGACCCCGTGTCTTTCCCGGTCGCCTGAGAGGCGATGGCTTCAAGTCGTGTTCGCGCCGACGAGCTAGTTCTTCTCAACCCAGGGTATTGCTTGCTATATCCGGCGCAGTCTGCCGGAGAAGACGATGACCAGTCTCGCTATTCGAATTCAGGAATTAGACGACGACCATCTTGAGGAATTCATCGACATCTGGGCCACGCAAAAGGAGAAGCAATACCTAAGCGTGGAGCGGGTCGGCGCGGCCAACGATAAGGGCCGGGACGTCATAGGCTTTCTGTCGCGCCGGCGGCATGAAGGTCCGTGGGACCTCTATCAGTGCAAGCGGAAGACGCTCCACTCCAAGCTCGGCCTTGCCGAGGCACTTCTCGAGCTCGGTAAGGTCTTCTACCACCATTCCCAAGGAGCCTTTGCCACGCTCCCGACCAGGATCATCTTCGTGTCGCCGAGGGGCATTGTGGGCACGTTAATGACCTTGCTCCACAATCCTTCCACCATGGCCGCAGCGCTCATCGGGAACTGGGGCAGCTACTGCAAAGACAAGATCACGAACGTGCCGGTCCCGCTGACTGACAATTTGAAGGATCTGATCGAGGGCTACGACTTCTCCAACGTCGAGCACCTGACGGCCCCGCTGATCGTCAAAGATCCGGCCGCTCGCCCGGCCCTCGTCAAGGTGCTCGGCCTGATCCCGGAAGAGGCTCCGCCTGGAGTCACTCCCCCCTCGATCCAGCCCGAAGAGCTTGCCTACGTCGACCAGCTTCGTCGTGTGTACAGCGAGGCGTCGGGAAGCGAGATCCCGACGGCGGACGAAATCCAATTGCATCCCGAGCACGGCCAGCACTTCCGCGATCAGCGGACCCGTTACTTCGACGCTCAGTTTTTCCTGCGCTTCCATCGGGACAGCACTCCCACGGAAGCGTTGGCGGCTTTCCGGGAAGACGTCTACCATGGCGTCATCGATGTCCATCGTCAGAACCATCCGAGCAGGCTGGAGCGCTTGGACGCCGTCATGCGGCACGCCTCGACCTTGCCTGCCGGTCTTATCGGCCGTGTGGTGCGAGTGCCAGTCAAGCAGGGGATGTGCCACCACCTGGCCAATGAGGGACGGATGAAATGGATTCCGTAGAGAATTTCGGAAAGCTGTTCAATTCGCCACTGGAGGCCGGGATCAGGGCCGTCGTGGTGCTGGAAAAGCTGCGTCCGGAAGCCGCCGATCTCGCCGAAATGGTGCTTTTGGACCACGTGGTGGTGCACACCGCCGACATCGGCGGTCCTCCGAGCTTGCATCCTGATCTATCCGACCGCAAGGGCGAGCTTCTCGTCAGGCGCCGCCTCGTCGAAAGGAGCCTCGATCTGATGCGCCGCTGCCATCTCGTCGACCAAGAGATCACCGATGAAGGAGTGCTGTACCGAGCTTCCGACGAAGCGGCTGGCTACATCGAGCTGTTAGAAACGCGCTATTCCGAAAAGCTGAAGGAATGCGCCGACTGGGTCGCCGATCGGCTGAAGTCGGTCGGCAAAACGCAGTTCAAGAACTTCGTGCGCGCCCAGATCGGTGACTGGACCGAGGCATTCGGTACGACCGGCGGAACCTCCGTTCAGGGGTGATGGTGGTGGGAGTTGCGCGCTTCATCATCCGTCGCCTGGCCGTGACGGGGCCCAAGGTCCCGACGGCCGAACTGCTGTTCGCGGATGGCCTCAACATCATTTGGGGCGCGTCAAATACGGGCAAATCGTTCACCGTCAAGCTCCTCGACTTCCTGTCGGGAGCGAAGCCGAAGATGCTACCCAACATCAACGAGCGGCAAGGCTACGAAAAGGCCTGGCTGGATCTGATCTTGCCGAAGTCGGGCCAGGTTACCTTGGTGCGCGCACTCGCCGGCGGCAGCTTCGGACTGTACGATCATTGGGTACAGCCCGGCACCGAAGAAAAAGCCACCCGCACGCTTTCGCCGGAGCATAAGGGCAAGGACAACCTCTCCGCGTTTCTGCTTGCGGAGATCGGCATCGCCGACAAATCGATTGCGAGGACCCAAAACGGTGCAAAAGCCGCATTTTCGCTCCGTCACTTCGTCCCCTACGTCTTCACTGAAGAAACCGACATGATGGGCGAGTGGAGTCCGATCCGGATCTCGGACTTCAACAGCGACACGCTGGACAAGAACGTGCTGAAGTTCATCACGACCGGCGTCGACGATTCCGCGGTTATCGAGACACCGAGCATCGACGCCCAGAAATCGATAAACTCGGGTAAGATCCAGATGGTCGACGAAATGCTTGCAAGCGCAGAGCAGGAGTTGAACCGCGAGTATCCCGACCCGGCCGACCTGGAGTCCCAACTCGCGAGGCTCGACAAAGCCAGCGACGAGCTCCATTCGACGTTGATCGAGCGCCAGAACGAACTGGATCAACTCCGTCATGATCGACGATTCATCGTCGATTCAATGTCCAAGACCCAGGAGCGGCAAACCGAGCTCGTTCTCGCTCTTGAGCGGTTTGCCTTGTTGAAGAGCATCTACGACAGCGACGTCGAACGCCTCTCCTCGCTGGAGGAAGGCGGAGCAGCCTTGATGGCAGCGGCCAACCGGCCCTGCCCGCTCTGTGGTGCCGATCCTGAGCACCAAAAGCATGCGCATGGGCTCAAAGAGGTCGAACAGGCACAACGGGCGGTACGCGCCGAGATCGCCAAGATCGAACTGGAACGTTCCGATCTAATGAAGGCCACCTCGTCTCTGCGGGTCGAGCAGGAAGGTCTCGCCCGCCGCGCCGAGAGGTTCGAATCGGATCTGCAGTCCGTCGACGAGCGGATCGCCGAAGTGCGGCCGCGCGAAACGGCGATCCGCTCCAGCTATGAGGAAATCGCCCGTACCAGAGACAACGTCCGGGTGGGCCTCTCGCTGGCAAAGCGCGTGGAGGCACTGAGGCAACGAAAGGGCGAACTGGACTCGTTCAAGGCGAGCAAAGTCTCCAAATCGGAAATCAATGTAGGCGTCGGCGGTGTCGTCGGACATGAACTCGCCATGGCCGTGCAGTCGGTCTTGCGCGCTTGGCGCTTTCCGGGCGATCCTAGCGTCTCGTTCGACGACGCCTCGCACGACATCCTGGTGAACGGCAAAGACCGCAGGTCCAATGGAAAGGGCGTTCGCGCCCTCCTCAACGCCGCCTTCAAGATCGGGTTGCTGGACTATTGCCGTCAGAAGGAGTTGCCTCATCCCGGTGTTCTGGTGCTCGACAGCCCCCTGCTTACCTACCGCCAGGGACAGAAGTCGCGTCACGGAGAACTTTCGGAAGACGAGAAGGCGATCAAGGCCAGCGGCGTGAAGGAGCGCTTCTTCGTCTATCTCAAGGAGAAAAGCGCCGAGGCTCAGTTCATCATCATCGAGAACGATCCGCCGCCCGATTCCGCCGCTGATTATGCGACGATATATTCCTTTGTCGGCAACGAGGGGGAAGAAGGACGAAAGGGCTTCTTTTAGCCGATGCGTGGGCGCCCCTACTTCGGCGTTCTCCTTGCTCCCCTCCGTTTCAGAAACTCCCTCGCGGCCTGCTCCATCACATCCCAAGCGGCCCGATGCTCGTCGATGGCGACCTGCTTGATGTCGGCGACGACGTCCTTGTCCATCATGGCGATGAACGTGACCCGGTCGCCGATCGGGGTCCGTTTGCCTCGCTTCGGCGCCTTCTTTTTCCCGACCATCCGCCCACCCGCTGCGCGAGAATCCTCTCTTAACCATAGGGCCGCAGCGGCTGCGGCGCCAGTCTCCGCTGAGATCATCTTATATAACAAGGCGATGGCTTCTTATATAAGAAGCGGGCGCTAAGCCCTTGACTCCAGCTGACCTTCCTGCTTTGAATGTTCTTGTTTCGTTCACGGTAGGCGTTGAGGTCAGTCATGTGCGGCGTCGTTGGAAATTGGAGGCTCGAGCTCTTCGAGGCTCATCGCGACCTCTTCCAGCCGCTGGCCGACCTTCCCGGCGCGGCTCAAGGCTCGCCCGAATGCGATGCCGGCTGGCGTGACCTGCTCGACACGATGTGCGTCCGGATCGGGGCCGCGGTGCAGGCCGACGGCGGCACCTTCAAGTTCACCACGCTCAAAGAGAAGTACGGGACGCTGCGGGTCTACTGGGACGGCAGGCTGTCTCGGGACGCGGAGGCACAGGTCGAAGAGGCCATCGCGCTGGCGGCGGCCCGCAGCGCGGTGACCTGCGAGATCTGCGGCGAGGAAGGCCAGCTCCGCGGCGGCGCGTGGCTGACCGTACGCTGCAAGGCGCACTCGGAAGGCCGGCCGCCGGTCAGACCCTGGCGTGGCCTCGAGAACGTGCATCTCGTCCGGCAGCTTGTGAACGGCAAGCAGGTCGTCACATGCCGCAGGTACGACCGCCAGAACGACGTCTTCGTCGACCTCGACCTGACTTCTCCGGGCACCGAGGAGGATTGAGATGGCCAGGGATGATTGGGGCCTTGACCTCATGAAGCGTCACCGGCGCCTCTTCATGGTGAAGGTCGACGAGCCTCTCCGATCGCCTGGATACCCTTTCTGCGGCCGCGGATGGCAAGACATCATCGAGCGCCTCTGCGGCCGGATCGAAGGCACGCTGCGCGAGGGCGAGAGCTTCGAATTCGTGAGCATCAGGCAGAAGCTCGGCATCCTCCGTGCCGACTGGGCGGCCGAGGCCTCCGAGGACACCGAGGACACGATCGGCCAGGCAGTGAATCTTGCAATCGCCGCGTCCGCCTGCACGTGTGAGATCTGCGGCGGCACTGCCCGCCTGCACAACAACAAGGGCCGGCTCGAAACCCGCTGCGCCGAGGACGCTGTTGGCGAAATCGTCCCGCCCCGTTACGGGGCCGGTTTCGAAAACGTTCACCGGTTTAGGCGGTGGCGCGGCTATTTCGCGCACTACGACCGCGAGACCGACACACTGACCGAGGTGCCGGCGCCGTCGCGGAAGCAGGAGGGCTGACATGCGCATCTGGCCCATGTCCGACCTTCACGTCGAAGCCACACGGGGCTGGGACCTCCCGCCGCTAAAGGGCCGTCCAGATTTCGACGTGATGATCGTCGCCGGCGACTTGACCTCGCGCGCCGAGCGCGGCGTCCGCTGGCTGCTCGAGCGCGTGCCGGATCGGCCGGTGATCTACTGCATGGGCAATCATGAGCCGTACGGGCAGGACATCGACATCGATCTTGCGAAGGCCAGAACGGCAGCAGCCGGCACGAACATCCACGTCTTGCAGAACGAGACACTGCGCGTGGGCAACGTCATTTTCGCAGTCACGACCCTTTGGACCGACTTCGCCCTGCACGGCGACCCGCATGGCGCCATGGCGCTCGCCGGCGAGCGCATGAATGATCACAAGAAGATCAGGATCAACCACTACCAGCAACGCTTCCTGCCGCATCACGCCCTCACGCGACACTTCAAATCGATAGTCTTTTTGAAGGAGGAGATGCGCAAGCAGCGCGGCAAGGACCGCTTGGTCGTCGTGACACATCATTCGCCGGTACGACAGGCTTTAGAAGCGTCGCGGCCGGAGAGCGACCGGGCCCTGGATCCGGCCTACAGCAGCGATCTGACGCGCCTGATGGTGCCGGCCCCCGACGAGGGGCGCGGCGCGCTCACGCCCGCAGACCTGTGGGTCTTTGGCCACACGCACTCGTCCTTCGACGGCGTAATCGGGCAGACCAGGGTCCTGTCGAACGCAAAGGGGTACGGCCCGTGGATGCCTAACGGGGAGCGCACCTGGGACAATCCGAATTTCAACCCGAACCTGATCATCGAAATCTGAAGGGGACCGACCATGGACGCAGACGACCTGAAACACAGCGAGACCCGCCCCGCCCCTCCCATGGTTTCGGATGCTTCGTCATGTTCAGTCCCAAGGTCAGCCGCCCCGACCTCTTCACCTCCGCCAAGACCCCGGCCCCGGTCCCTGCGCGACACCCTGCTTTGCGCGCGGCTCTCGTCCAGGCGGCGCTCGATCCGGCGATCAGGTCGATCCTTCACGTTCCGTCGGCGCCTGCTGGGTCCGCGCAAGTAGACGTCGACGCCGTCATTATTGGGAACGACGACGGGCGCTTCGTTCTCGATGTGGTCCCCGCCCGCCGGGTCCGCCAGCTCGACGAGGAGGGCCTTGTCCAGATCGCACTGCGCCAGCTCGGCCTTCGGCAGTTCGTCGTCACGGCCGAGGACCTGGCGGCCGAACCGCGCCGATCCAACTGTCGTGCCGTCTGGTCCTACAAGGACCGACCAGTCCCCGCCGCGGCGCGCATCGGGATCCTGAAGATCGTCGCCGACGAAGGCCCACTCGAATTCGGCAGGTTGCTCGAGCTGATCCGCAGCGACCGCGATCCTTCTGCAGCCGTGCTGGCGCTCGCCTGCAGCGACCTTCTCGAGCTCGATCTCGCCTCCACGCCCCTCGGGCCGATGACCGTCGTGAGGTCCCGCACATGAAGAAGCCGTCGCCGTCGAAGAGTATCACCTACCGCATGCTGCCGAAGAACTTGGCGGCGCTCCGGGCCTCCCCCGACGCTGTTATCCGCCCCGCCGAGGAGCACGGCCGGACGAACGAGATCTTCTGGCCGAACGACACCTTCGAACTTCGGGACGACGAAGCCGGAGGAGCTGACGGCCATCCGGAGGCGGTCCAATGCGTGGTCGCCGCCGCGTTCGAGGCGGCGACCAGTGCGGCCCTGCGCCGGCGGCTGCACCACGGCCAAGCCCTCGCAGTAGTCGTCCTGGTGCCGAGCCCCTTCTGGGTGGCGCCGACCTCGGGCCATTTCGGCGAGACGTTCGGAGACCGGTGGCGGCTGATCCGGCCTCTGTCCGTCGTCGCCGAAAGGAGGCCCACGAACGCAGAGATGGTCGTGGCTGCCGAACTGTCGAGCGGACAGTCCGTAGCCGGCGTTTCCTCCGACGTCAGCGCCCTTCCCCGGTCGCTGGTCCTGTCCGCCGACATGACGATCCGGATCCTTCCGCCTACGGCGGCGGTCCTGTGCGCCGCCATCCGGCGGTTCGCCGGCCGCGCCGTGCCCGAGGACCTGCTCGAGGCCTGCGACCCCAACCTCGACCTGCCCGACATCGTGGCCTGCTTCCGGCCGGGAAGCGGCGCGCCGCGCATCGCGCAGCGGCTCGCCGTCGCCTCGGCGCTGCGGCGCACGGACCCTGGCCCACAGAACTTCATCGCCAATCCGCCGGCGGGCGCCGGCGCCAACCAGAAGGAGACCCAGTAGTGCTCGTCATCGACATCCAGCTCGTTCCCGGCGGTTTCGATCCCATGAAACGAACTATTGGCACGCTGCGGATCGGCAATATCTCCGATCTTTCAGATATTTCGGACTACCGCATCGTCGGCATGGAGGCAGCCAATCCTCTCGCGAACACGCCGTCCAGGATCGCCGAATGCGTTCTGCAGGGCCATGACCGCCGCCAAAGCGTCTGGAAGCTCCTCAAGGCGGCCGCCGACCGGATCGAGGAGGCGGACTGGGTGGCGCTCTGAGCGATTCACCTGTGGACAACGAGTCGGGGACTCGGGTCGGGCCGGGGCCCGATTCCAGGTCCAAGGACTCGCTGCGAAGGCCCGCCGCCAGGGCGTCCTCGTGGTTTCAGACCGGGTGAGAGATCGCCCGAATCCCGACGCCGGTCGGGAAAACCCGCCCTCTTGCGCGTGACGATCGCGATCGTCACCGTGAAATCCAGAAAGGAGCAGCCACCGACCCAGACGTCCAAAAACGAAAAGGCGGTCCGTTTTCGAGCCGGACCGCCCCATCGTTGAGGAAGCAAACCTGGGAGAGAAACCTCGAAGGAGCAAACCTGAGAGAGAGACCTCGAAGGAGCAACCACAACCCAACAACGCCACTGAATCAGCTCTGTGGCGTCGGCGCAAGCCCGCTCTTTCGAGGCTCTCTCCTCAGATCCACGCTTATCCACCGCTCAGCCGCCGGAACACCGTTCCGGGGAACGGCGGAGCTTTGTCCAGAAGGAGAGACCATGAAGAAGCTTACCAAAAAGCAGTACCTCAAGCCCAACGATGCCGTGCTCCCGCCTGCCCCGTCTGGAGAGGTGTGGACGCCGCCGCAGCCGTCCAAGGGCGAACGCAGGTTCAAGCTCACGTCAAAGGGATCCGTCCGCGGTTTCGTGGTCATCGACGGCGTCCGCGTGAACTTCGAGAGCCGCGCCGAGTACAAGGCTTTCCTCGTCATCCGTTCGCGGCCCGACACCCTGCGGATGGTCGAACAGTCGCCACGGGTCCAGTACCTCGATGGGGCCGGCAAGATCCGCACGCACGTGTTCGACTGCAAGGTTTGGCGCCGCGATGGCAGCATCGTCGCCGTCGACGTGAAGCCCGCCGCCAAGGTCGAGAGCAGCGGCATCCGCGAGACGCACTCGCTGATCGCCGGCCAGATCTCGCCCAAGATCGCCAGCCGGCTGCTGGTCTTCACGGAGCGCATGTACACGCCGGCCGACTTCTACAACGCCGAGCTCATGCTCGGCGTTGCCCGTCAGCACTGCCTCGAGGACGACGAGGCGATCCTGAAGCTCGTCGCCCGCATGAAGGGCCCGATGAAGATTGGCGACCTGGTCGCGAAGAGCGGGCGCTTCGGCTACGGCTTCAACGCGATCGTCCGCGCCATCGCCGCCGGTCGCCTGGTGATGACCGAGCGTCGCCGGATCGACTACGCCGCGGTCGTCGCGCCCGCTCCCCTGCACTAGGAGCGCGGCATGACCGACACCAACACGAACAAGCGCCTCGAGGGTCCGCCGCATAGCGGCGGACCCGACCTCGTCAGGGACAGTGACGGCTTTCTGAGGTCGCCATTACCGGCATCCGCCCGGCAGTCCATCGCGTTCAGGAAGGCCTACGTCCTCGAACTGATCGCAATGGAAGCTGATCCGAACTTCTCGCTACGTGACGGGTACCTGCGGACCGTCGCCGAACGCGTAAGCCAGCGCTTCTTTCTCGGCCCGAAGCACGGAGTGCGCACCTACTCGACGCCCCCATCACCGGGGACCTTGCGCCGTTGGTACCGAACCTACCTCGAAGCCGGTTGCGACCCGCAGGCTCTGCTCCCAGCCAGGCCGCGCCCGAACCGCGAGCCGGCGCCCTACATCGATCCCGGGCCGCCGCTCCACGGCGACGCCAGACTCGTCCGGGACGACGACGGCTTCATGCGGTTGCAGTCGCGGGCATCTTCCGCAGCGTCCAACGCGTTCAGGAAGGCTTGCGTTCTCGAAATCCTGAAGCTGGAGGCCGACCCGGCCTTCGTGCTGCGCGCGTGGCACGTGCCCCTGATCGTCGAGCGCGCGCTGCAGCGCCTCGGCTTGGGAGCGTGCTGCAGGCCTCTATCCTTGGCGACATTGCGTCGTTGGCGACGGGCAGACGCCTACGCCGAGCTGATCGCTCGTCTCCGCAAGTTGGGGTCCAGCGCGCTCGATGGCGCCTCCTCCCCGGACCGACACATCGCGAAGACTGTCCGCGACGTACCCGCTCTGATCGCCGGTCCCCCTCGCACCGGGAGGCCGGCATGAGGAAAGCCATCGGTCAGGGCCCGTCGCTTGGCGGCGGACCCGATCTCATCCAAGACGGTGAGGCGCTCTTCTGGACATTGTCGGAGAGCGCTCGGCTCGACCTCGCGATCAAGGAAGCTTATGTCCTCGAGCTTCTCGCGATGGAAGCCGATCCGAGGTTCTCGCTGCGCGATGAACATCTGTGGGGGATGTCGGAGCGCGTTTATCGGCGCCTCGTTCCGGGCGGCCGGTTCGGCGGAAATGTCCACTACTGGTTTCCCGCAGTTACGACTTTGCGCCGGTGGCGCAGGATCTACCTCGAAGCCGGTCGCGACCCGCTGGCTCTGCTCTCGGGATACTGAGAGATGGCGAAGGTCGTCCGCGACGTACCCGCTCCGATCGCCGGCGCCTACGGGCAGCCGGACCGGATCCGTTACGAAGCGGACGACCGCATCATCCTGCCCGGCCTCCCCTGCGACTGGCGCTGCAAGGAAACCAACGACGACGGCCACATCTTCGTGGCCGAACACGACTCAAATTTTACCCGTCCCTACTCGCACGACCGGATGAAGCTGGAAGCGGGCAAGCCCGGGTACAGGCACGACCGTCACTGGTATTCGCCCCAGCAGACGAGGGCGCGTCTGCGTGCCGGCGTCAGCATGCTGTCCGACCTTCCATACGACGTGCGGATGAAGGTCATCTGGAAGAAGGACCTCATCGAAGAGTTCGAGAAGCTCAGGAAGCACGCCCCGAAGACCGTGACACTCGGCGACGAGCCGCTCACGAAGGCCATCTTTCTCGCGGATCAGAAGGTCCGGCTGCGATACAGCAAGCTCGATAACAACGGCAAGCGCCGTCGCGCGGGGCGGCCCAAGACGTTCCCGGACCCGCCCGGCCCCAAGGCGTTCAGGGAGTGGATGTGTGACTTCGTCGAGGGCGGGCGGGACCCACTCGCGCTTTGCCCCCGCACCTATCGGAGCGGCAACCGTGAAGAGCGGCTCCGCGACGAACGGGCTCCGATCGTCAAGGAATTCGCCCGCAGGTACGCCGCTCCCAACAAGCCCAGCATACTAAAATGCTGGGAGGACATGGAGCAGTACATCGAGAAGACGCTCAACCCCGAGCGGAAAAAGAAGAAGCTGCCCCCGCTCGCCGTTCCCAGCTACGGCCGCCTCTATCGCGAGATCGAAATGCTGGACCATTTCGAGGTGCTGGCCGGACGCGAAGGAATCGAAGAGGCGATCAGGCAATGCCAGAGCTACGGCGATGGCATTCAGGACGTTCTCCGCCCTCTACAGCACGTCGAAATCGACCATTGGACCGTCCACCTTCAGACCATCCTGAGCCAGAGCGGCGCCTGGGAGAAACTCACGCGCCAGGCCCGGCGGAAGCTGTTGAAGGTGCGCATGCATCTGGGCATCGCCATATGCCGCCGCACCCACGTCATCCTCGCCATGACCCTGTCACGCACCGCGAGCACCCAGAGCATCATCCGGCTGCTGGAGATGACCCTCGCCGACAAGAAGAAGTTCGCCGACGCCGCCGGCGCGATCACCCCGTACGACATCTACGGCGTCCCGGAGCACGTGTTTTCCGACGGCGGCAGCGCCATCAACAATCGCGATGTACATACCGTACTCCGCGACCTGCAGATCGTCTTCCACTGTCCGCCAGGCGGCGTGCCGCGGCTCCGCGGCATGGTGGAACGCATGTTCCGATCGATCGACGAGGGGCTGCTGAGCTGGTTCGAGGGGCGGACGTTCGCCGACATCAACGCCAAGGGAGAGTACGACGCCACCGGTCGCGCGGGGACGACCCTCGATGAACTCGGTCGCGTGCTGGTCCTGTTCGCCGTCGACTGCCATCATAACAAACCCATGGCCGCGCTCGGCGGCAGAACTCCGCGCGAAGAATACATCAGGCTGACGCGCGAGCACGGCGTGTGGGGCACGCCGGATCACGACAAACTGCGCAACATCTTCGGCTACAACATCGAGCGCCACCTGACGGCTGGCGGCATCAGGTTCCTCAACATCAGATACCGCTCGAAGCGGCTGCACGAGATGTTCCTGAAACACGGAAACATCCGGCTCACCTGTCGGGTCCATCCCGCGAATCTGGGGGCGATCTCGGTCAAGGTCGGAAAGCGCTCCTGGATGACCGTCAGAACGTCCAAAGTCTTCCACCTGGTCGACGCGGAGACCTGGATCGGCGCGGAGGCCGAGCTGCGCAAGCACGCGAAATACGTGAAGAAGGAGATCACCGGGCCCCTCATCGCCAACGCTCTGCAGCAGTTCGACCGCGTCGCCCAGATCGGCCGCAAGCGGGCCGATATCAGCGACAACCCCCTCTCGCGCGAAAAGGCTCTCGCAGCCGAGGCTCGGATGGAAGTCTTCGCGGCCTATCCGGACGACGAGTACAACGAGACGCCCGAGCCGTCGACCGACATCTACGACACCTCGACCCCTGTCGGCGAAGCCGCGCCGGCGCGGCCCCGCAAGCGCCCCGCGAAGGTGCGGCGGCGTCGCGGTCCCGCATCCCCCAAGCCGGGGCGCGCCGGCGCCGCGGCTGATTCCAAGGCGCAGCGCCGGCCGCGGAGGCCGTCCTCGTCCGTCAAAAAGCCCGTCAAGAAGCCGGCTACGCCGAAGAACGCCAAGAGTGCGGCGAGATCGCCGAAGCAGTCACAGCGCCGCCCCGGCTTCAGGCGCACGTTCAAGCTGCGGGATTGACGCGATGAAGCGCAAGACCACGCCCATGCCTGTAGAAAGCGATCTGTCGCGCAACGACCCTACCCGGCTCTGGCGCGACCTGTCGGGCCCCGTCACCCTCAAGCACGTGGCGCTGATGGAGAAATTGAAGGCCCATTACGTCACGACGAGCCGGGACGATCAGCTCGCCGAAGAGATCGAGCTCATGATCAAGAACGCGATGCTCCGGCGCGACCCGACGCGGCCGCACGGCGCCGACAACCGCTGCGAAGGCACGGCGCTCGCGGTCATCGCTCAGAGCGGCGCCGGCAAGACGAAGGCGATGGAGCATTTCCTCAAGGACAATCCCTTTTTCCCGAACTACGGCGATTCCCGCGGTGGTTGCCCCTTGATCACCGTCCAGACGCGGTCTCCCGCGACCCTCGCCCAACTGGGGATGGCCACCATGCACGGGTGCGGCTACCCCTCCCAAACCCACAAGGCCGAAAACGAGGCCTGGTCCCTCGCTCGCTTCCAACTGCGCCACCAGAACATCCTGATCAGCCACTACGCGGAAGCCCAGCGCATCATCAAGCAGCAGAACCGTGCCGAACGCGGAAAGATCGTCGAGACGCTGGCGAGCCTCATGACGGATCTCGAGTGGCCGCTGTATCTTGTGCTGTCTGGTCTGCAGGATCTGGAGAAGCTCTTCCAGAACGACTTCATCGACGACCTGGACAAGCAAGCGCGAGAGTCGCACGCGACGCTGACCCGGCGTACCCGCTTCGTCGAGTTCAAGTCGATCCATCCGGTCCACGACCGCAAGGATCTCGATCGCGGCGTGGGCGAGTACGAAAAGCTCGCCGGCGTCTCGCTCAAGATCGCCAAAGAACCCGAAATGCGCGAACGCATCTGCCACGCCGGCGCCAGACAGTTCGGGCTGTTCTTCGAACTCTTGGTCATGGCCATCGAGGTTTGCGTTCTGTCGTCGCGAAAGGCCGTCACGCTGCAGGACTTCGAGGCCGCCTACGCGGCAAGGACCATGCAGCCGATCGAGCTGAACGTGTTCGCGAGCAACTACTGGCGGGAGATCGACACCACGATCATCCAGCACAGGAAGGAAGACGACGAAGAAGACCAGCCCAAGCCGAAGAAGGAAAAGCCCCGGAGGTCGGACACGTGATGCTGCCGGCACTCCGCCTTACCGTGCACTTCCATGCCGACGAAACGCCAATGAGCTACGCTTCGCGCCTAGCCGCCCGTAACGGTACCCGCGCCGCACCTTTCTGCGCGGACTTCGGCATCCGGATGCTAGATGTCGCCGACGGAGACGAAAAGAGCCTCCGTGCACTCGCGGCGCTCGGCGGCGTCGCGCCGGAGCTCCTGCTCGGCAGCGCGTTCGTCAAATCCGGCCCGCTCCAATGGACGTTCCGAGGCGAGGCTCTCGACCGGACGGTTCTTCGGCGCACGCGGCTCGCGATCTGCCCCGCCTGCGCGCTCGCCGACGTCAAGGCCAATCCGAAGCTGATGCCCGAGGTCGCCATCTACGGACGTGCCACTTGGTTGCTGGACGTCGTGCGCCGCTGCCCCGTTCACCGCATCCCACTGGCATACGCCGAGGAAGCCCACGGAGTCAGGCTCCTGCACGACTTCGCCCAGCACGCAAAGCTGCTCCTTCCGCGGCTCGTCAAGCTTGCGGACCTCCCGCCGAAGAAGCCCTCTCCGCTTCAAACCTACGTGCTGCGGCGGCTCGCCGGCGCGGAGGGAGCCGCGCTGCTCGATCCCATTCGCCTCGCGCCGGTGGTCCGCCTCTGCGAAACGGCGGGCGCTGTGGCGCTGTTTCCGGACCTCGACATCAAACAGCTTTCCGAAGACCAGCGGGAAGCCGCCGGAGCCGCGGGGTACAACGCTTTGGCTGGCGGCGCCGCCACCTTCCGTTCGATGCTGGCGCAGCTCAAGAGCTCCGTCCACGGCCGCGCCAGGCTCGACGGTCCTACCGCCGCCTTCGGCAAACTCTATTGGCTGCTCAGCCGGACCTTGGACGATCCGGGCCTCGACGGCGTCCGCGCGATCATGCGCAACTACGTGGTGGAGAACTTCGCTATCGAAGGCGGCCAGTCCATCCTGGGCCGGCCGATGGAAAAACGGCGTCTTCACTCGATCCAAACTCTGGCCCGTCATACCTCGGTGCATCCGAAAGTCCTCCGCAGGCATCTACGCGGCGCGGGCCTCGTCACCGACGCGCAGATGGACCTATCCGACCATAACGTGCTGTTCGATGCCGACGCAGGGCTCGCTGTCGCGGCCTCCCTCGCAGACGCCCTGTCCGCAGCCGAAGCAATGGAGCATCTGAACGCGCCGCGCAGTCAGATGGCGGTGCTGATCGACCATGGTTTCGTGCAGCCCCGGCATCGCGCTGCGGGTGCGGGCGGGCAGGATCGGTACGCCGCCTCGGATCTCGACGAGTTTCTAGTCAAATTGGGCGTCAATTCGCAGAGGGCTTCGAAGCGCCGGCATCTCCGAAACATCCCCGAGACGGCCAAACAGTGTTGCCGGTCGGCGGCCGAGGTCGTCAGGCTGATCCTCGACGGCAAACTCGATACCAGAACGTCGGCCGGCACCCCCGGCTATCTCGGTGTACTCGTCGATCCGAACCAGGCCAGTAGGGCGTTACGGGGGACTGACAGTGGTGGAAAGCCACTCCGCGAAGCGGCTCGCCAGATCGGCATTTCCGACGCCACGCTCGGCGCCTTGATCGAGCAGGGTCACGTCCTCACCCTTATTGCCCCCAATCCAGTGAACAAATGCCCGCAAAGGCTCGTTCCCGCCGACGAGATCGAGCGCTTTCGGGGCGAGTACGTTTCGCTGTGGAAGCTGTCTTTGCAGCATGGCGTCCATATCGCGGCAATGAGGGCAAAGCTCGATCGCGCCGGTGTCGTGCCGGCCCTTCAGGGAGTTCACGCCAGCTTGTATCGGATCGCGGATTTGGTCGGGAAAGGGTTCCGAGTACCCGCGCAGCGCCCGCTCGATCAGGCGCGCGCCTCAACCCCGAAGTCTTCCGGTCGGCGGAACAGCCCCTAGGAACGCGTTTGACGGACGATGCGCTTCTGTCCGTGCAGGACGGGCTCAGGAAGCCCCTATCACGTTTCTGCCGACGAAAGACGCGCCCGAGAAGCTCGCGCGGTCGATTTACTCCGGTCGGTCGCGAGGGATGCCAACGTCCGCCCTAGGCGTCGTTTCCGCCGACGGGAGAGCCAGTCGCTTAGCGGCCGGGCTTGGGAGTCCCCGGCGGTTGCATTTCGGAGTCCAGATTTCGGAGCAGTCGGGCGAGCCGTCGTCTGGGCTCGGCTGCTTCGTGGAGAACCCCGAAGACGGCTACCTCGGCCTCGCCATCCGTCTTCGCCAGCACCTTGTAGTACAAGATGTGGGAAGCGCCGCTGCGACGGCGGGACACCAATCGCAGATGGAATGAACGCACGCCGGCGCCTATTTCTTCCCGCTCATGCGTCAGCGTGCGGGTGGGATCTTCTGCGATGAAGGCAATCCCTTCTTCGATGATCCCGGCGTATCGAGCGACCTGCTCGTTGCCGAACAATCTCTTCGTGTCCCGCAGGATATTCCGAATTTGCGCGTCGGCGTCGCCCGTGAGGCGGTATCTCACTCCTGCCCCTCTTCGATCACGCCCCGTGCGATCTCCATTACGCCGCGTTCGGAAAATTCGCCGCGCTCAACCTGGCGCAGGCCCGTCGCGAGTTCGCGCTTGAGGAGCTCCAGCTTTTCGGCCTCGCTTTGGCGGTCGCGCTTCATCAGCCTCAACGCATCGCGCACAACTTCACTGGCGGTCGCGTAGTCGCCGCTGGCGATCTCTTCCGCGACGTAGCTGGCCATTTCTTCCGTGAGGTTGACGTTCATAGTCGGCATGCAAGGAACTCCTTGCATCAACAATGCCTGCTTGGCAAAAATTGTCAAGCAAGTTGGCAAAATTTGCCAACACCCGACGGGAGAGACCAAGTCGCAACGCCGACGCACCGGCAGCCGGCCCTCGCCTACCGGACAAAACAACCGGGTAAGTGTCCGAAGCTTCCAATCGGCTGAAAAGGCGGCTGAGAGGCCTCAGCATTTCCGCCGACAAGAGCCACGGAGCCGATCGGCCTGCGTCGGCAATTCGCCGGCCCCATTCGGACGGCCCCGCCGGCTCACCCGAGGAAGAGCGAGCGGCTTGCCCTGTTGCCATGACCCCTCATTTCGCCGGCGCGATCACGGTCTCCGTCGCCGGCACGTTGCTCGGCACACATAGGGCAAGCATTTCTTTCGCTACACCATCTCCGGGAAACTGCTCGAGAATCTCCCGATAGCGACCTGCAGCGCCTTCGAGGTCTCCGGCCTCGAAGCACTTTGAAGCGCCCCATGTCATCTCGATCAGTCTCCGCTCGGCGGGACGGGCCTCGAGCTCGGGATCGTCGGTGTTTGCCATCCCCACCAACTCGTAGATCATGAAGTCCTGTTTGCGACCTTTCACTTGAACGTGTCGCAATGGCCTGGCGACGATCTCGGTCGCCAGGCCATTGAATACGCTGTCGCTGATGCAAATCGTGGTGCCGAACGTCTTGTTCATGCCCTCGAGCCGGGCCGCCACGTTGACGCCATCGCCGATCGCCGTATAGCTGAACCGCTCCGACGACCCGATGTTGCCGACCAGCACCTCGGCGTAGTTGAGCCCGATCCGGATGCGCAGAGTGGGTTTCCCCTCTGCACGCCAGCCCGCGTTGACCCGCTCCATTCGCCGTGCCGCCCGCAGGGCGCCTGCGCAGGCGTGCAGCACGTGATCCGCCAGCGGGAGCGGCGCGCCCCAGAACGCCATGATGCCATCGCCGATGAATTTATCGACGGTCCCTCTCTCGTCCGAAATCGCCCGCGAGACCTGCTCGAAATAGACCGACATCTGATCCAGCAACGCATCCGGAGTAGACCGCTCGGCGTGCGTCGAGAAATTCTCCAGATCGGCAAAAAGGATGGTCAGAGCTCGCCTTTCAACACCGAGATGAAGCGGAATTCCCGACTTGACGAGGTCCCGAACGACGTCCACCGGCGCAAACGAGCAGAAGGACTGCAGGGAATTGCGCAACAGGGCCGCCGCCGATTGAAGCTGCGCAATTTCTCTCACCCTTGAGCGGCGGCCCATCGGCTCATCGAAGGACAAGGTTTCCACGGATTGCAGTTCTCGCGAGAGACTCTCGATGGGACGCGAGAGGCGCCGGGACAAAAAGTAGATCAGAAACAGCTCTGCCACAGAAAGCACGATGATCATGACGAGAATCTGCCGGTTCGTTCTGTTGAGCTCTCCGATGAAATCATCGGTCGGCGTGAGGATGATTGCCTCCCACTGATGCTGGAAACTCACCGGAAAGCGAGCAAAGGATGCGCTCAACTCCTGTCCGTCGCGGCGGGATCGAAACTGGAAATTGTCCTGGCCGGTTTGCCTCTGCAACCGATGCGCCTCGCGTGCATCCTCGTCATCGATGTTGTCCAGCCGCGCAACCTCGAGCCGGCCGTCGACCATGCGAACGCTCTTTTTCCGGTCGGACGCTGCGATCACCTTGCCGTCGGTCGGATCCGCAATGATCGTCGTGCTGTGCGGGCTGGCGCGGTGCGTCGCCAGAAACTGCGACAGCACATTGAGCGTGATGCTGGCGCCCGCGGTGCCTATGAACGTGCCGCCGTGGAGGATAGGCACTCTGAGATTTATGATCGGATAGCCGGTATCGACGTTGATCTGCGGCTGCGTAACCGCCAGATTCCTCCTGTCCTTCGCCTCCGGATAGCCGGATGTGGTCCGATAGTCGGTCGTGGTTGGAACGGCGTATTCGCCGATGATATGGCCCCACGTATCGAAGAACGTCCGATGACGACTGCGGTTTTCACCCAGCGAAAAGTCGTCGATGAAGTTCGCGTGCCAATTCGCGGTTCGCGAGATCCGCTGGTCGGAGCGCCTGCGATCGTCGTCGATTCGCGTCACGGCTCGGTGGTACCCGTCCTCGAAGCTGACAAAGGCGGCATCGATCTCGTCGGCGGTCGTCAAGGCTCGATAGAGGACGTCGTTGCTTCGGTCGCTTCGGAAGAAGGCGGGATCGGCCGCCGTCACCTGCGCGAGCAGCCGGAGCGTCGCCGCCACGCCACCGATCATGGCCTCGACGTTTTCCTTGCTGGCCCGGCTTGTCTTCGCGACGTCCTCATGCAGGGTCGCAATGATCGCTTCCGAGTTCCGGTAGTAGTTGTAGGCCAGGATGAAGATCAGGATGGGAATGCTGAGACAGACGAAGAATCCCGCCATGATCGTGCTGAGCTTTGGCTCCTTCAAAGCAATGCTCGACCGCAGGCGTGCGATGAGATCGAATCCCAGCCCAGATGACGCTCGCATGGCATTTCCCCCAACGGGTGAACGAGCTTGTCGGGCATGATAGCCGAAAAAACTTCGCCAGATTTAGTCAAGCAAACTTACCTACCGCGCGTAGGGGGCGCGTGGTCAGCACTCCGCCAGCAGGACGTCGAGATGAGCTGTGGATCGCTCCCCCAGATCATCTCCATGAGCGTCGAGGAATTCGCTGGCGGCCCGCCGCCCTTCGGCCCGCAGCATGGACACGAACTCCCATTCTGCATTGAGTTTCGAGGACGCGCCGAGTTCGACCAGCATGTCGCTTTTGATTCGATGCGTCCGCATTTGCGCCCAGCGGGCGCCCTCGCCCGTGCCCGGATCTGCGACCTGACGCAGCAGCGCGATCATGCGAAGTTCCTTCGCGAGGGGGGAGTTGAAGGAAATCTCATTTAGCCGGTTCAGGATTTCCACCGCTGTGCGCGGCGTTTCGGGCCGTTCGGTCGGATTGATCTGCACCAGGATGGTGTCATGCGCGTCGCTCTCGCGGACCAGGGGCGTGATCGTCGGATTGCCTACATAGCCTCCATCCCAATAGGCCTCTCCGTCGATCTCGACCGCCTGGTACATGGTGGGAAGGCACGCCGAGGCGAGCAGCACGTCGGGCGTGATCTCGCCGTTGCGGAAGATCCGCCCGCGGCCGGTCCGCACCTTCGTGGCGGTGACGAACAGCTTTATGGGCGAGCGGGCAAGACGGTCGAAATCGACGATTTCGGCGAGGATGCCGCGCAAGGGGTTGAAGCCCGAGCGGTTGAGGTCGTAGGGCGAAAAGACCCGGCTCATCAGATCCATGGCGAGATAGGCCGGCGACGTGTCGAGGGACCAGCGTCCCATGAGCCGATCGAGCGGCGAGCGCTGCAGCGGGCTCAAGGCGGCGGCCTGCGAGACGCGCTGCCAGAAGCGCTCCAGCGCCGCGCGCGCGCCATCGGCCGCTCCATCGACCCAGCCGTCGGCCAGCACCGCGGCATTCATCGCGCCCGCCGACGTGCCGGAAATCCCCGCGATCCGGACCTGCTTCTCCTCGAGCAATCGGTCGAGCACGCCCCAGGTGAACGCGCCATGGGAGCCGCCGCCCTGAAGGGCGAGATCGATGAGAACCGGCTCGCTCCTGCTGCTGAGGGTCATCGCCCATCCATCGCCTTGACCGCGTCCCGCTCGAGCTTTCTCTCGGACCAGAACAAGAGGAGGTAGCCCGCCGGAACGAAGAACAGCGTCAGCACCGAGGCGACGGCGAGTCCGGACATCATCAGCACCGCCATGGGCTGCCACAGCGCGCCGCCGGCAATCGCCATCGGCGCCAGTCCGAGAACCGTCGTTGCCGACGTCAACAGGATCGGACGCAGGCGCTTCTCCGATGCCACAACGACCGCATTCCGCAGATCCAGTTTTTCGCGCTCGATATCGATCTGATCGATGAGCACGATCGCGTTGTTGATGATGATACCGGACAGGCTGATGATGCCCAGCGTGCCGAAGAACGACAGCGGCTGTCCGGCGGCGAGCAGGCCGAAGGGAATGCCGATCAGGATGAGCGGGATGGTTATGAAGGTCAGAAGCGTGCGCCGGAACGAGTTGAATTGCAGGATGATGGCAAGAACCATGACCCCGAGCGCGGCCGGAAATCCGGCGACCAGCCTCTGGTTGGTCTCTGCGCTCTTCTCGATCTCGCCGCCGATGTGGATGTGATAGCCGCCGGCGAGGTCCAGGCCCTGCAGGCCGGGCCTGACGAAATCCAGGAGCTGCCCCGCCGTCAACGAGGTGCTGCGCGCGGTGACCGTGATCGTCCGCTCCTGGTTCTTGCGGCGAATCCGGGCAAGATCGAACCCCGGCTTCAGCTTGGCGATCTGCGCCAGGCGAATCAGCCCGCCGTTTTTCGCGAAAGTCGCGCTGGTAAGACCTTCGAGGCTTTCGGAGGTATAGGCCCCGGATCTGAGCACGATGGGAATGAGGTTATCCCCTTCGCGATAGATCGATACCGCTGCTCCGCTGAAATAAGCATTGAGGAGCTGAGTGATTTCCTCCGATGTAATTCCGAGCTGTCGTGCGCGATCCTGATCGATTTCCACGACGACCTTGATGAGCTTGTTGCCCCAATCGTCCTCGTTGTCGCGAATCCCTGGCGCGGCTCGGAAAAGCGATTGCACCTGTCGGCTCAGTTCCAGGAGGCGGTCGCCGTCGGGCCCCGATATCTCCAGATCGACGATGCCGGACTCCACCGATCCCATCGCCAACCGCTTGAGCTTGAACCGTGCCTCGGGGTGATTGGCGTAAAGATAACTCCAGGCGCGGTCCGCGGCTTTGACCGCGCCGCTATAATCCTGGGTGTTGATCAGGAAGAACGCCGACGCCGGATCGGCCGCAACCGGAGTGAGAGTCAGATAGAACCTGGGGCCGCCGTCTCCGACGTAGAGGATGTGACTTGCCACCTGGGGATTCTGCGCCTTGTCGCCCAGCCATTTCGAAATCTCGAGCGCCCGCGCTTCGGTTTGCGAGATGTCCGTTCCATCCGGCATGTTCATATAGATCAGGAACTGATTGCGCTCGCTCAGCGGAAACATCTGCTTCGGCAGCCGGCCGAACTGCGTCAGCGACAGTACGACGAGGACGATGCATACGCCCAACACGACCAGTGGGACGCGAAGGGCGGCTCGCAGCGAGGTGGCATAGGCGCGCTGCAGCCGCGACGGTGCCGCATCTTCCTGCGGCGAGGCGCTCCCGCTGCCGATCAACCAGACCGTCAGCGCCGGAAGGATGTAGAGGGCCGTGATCCAAGACCCGGCGAGGGTCAGCGCCACCACCGCGGCGAGCGAGAAGGCGTACTCGCCCGATGATCCCGACAGAAGAAACAGGGGCAGAAAAGCCGCAACCGTCGTGATGGAGGATATCAGGAGCGGAAGGGCGTATTGCTCGCCGGCCTCGAGACCCGCGGCTTGGGCGGGAACGCCGCGATCGATGCGGCTCACGATATCCTCGACCATGACCACGCCATTGTCGACCAACAGCCCCAGCGCGATGATGATGGCCGCGATCGACACCTGCTCAAGCGCGATGCCGAGGGCGCGCATGCCGACGATCGAGAACATGACGGCGAAGGGAACGATCATCGCCGCGATCAATCCGGCCCGCAGGCCCAGAAACAGCACGACCAGCCCGGCCACCACGACGAAGGTCTGGGCCACGTTCGAGAGCGCCGAGTTGACGGAAGCGCGGACCTGCTCGGTCTGATAGGTCGCGAATTCGATCACGTAGCCGATTGGAAGCTGTTGCTGGTAGTCGCGCGCTGCGGCGCGGAGTCTTGGGCCGAGCTGCGTGACGTCCTGGTCGGGCTGCATGATCACGCTGAGCACCACCGCGGGTCGCCCGTTGAAGTAGGCCGGCTTGATCCTGGGCGAGGCATAACCGCGGTGAACGGTGACGAGATCGGCGAGCCTGACGAGATTGTCGCCGGTGCCGACCTTCGTCAGCATCGTCTCGATGGCGCGTACGTTTGGAAAATCCCCGGACGTCTCGAGCAGCAGGCGCGTGCCATCCGCGTTGATGGCTCCCGAAGGCAGCACGACGTTCTGCCCCTGAAGGTCCTTGATCAGGGCGTTCACCTGAACCCCCACGGCAGCGAGCTTTCGCGTGTCCAGTTCCAGCCAAACCCGTTCGTCCTGGACGCCCAACAGGTCGATCTTGGAAATTCCGGATAGCTTGTAGAGTCTCTTGCGGAAGTCCTCCGCGACGTCCTTCAGTTCGCGCTGCGAGAAGCCCTCTCCGGTGATGGCAATGGTCGTAATGGCGACGTCGCCGAAGTCGCTGTTGACGAAGGGGCCGATCACGCCGTCGGGCAGCTCGATCTTGACGTCCCCCATCTTGTCGCGAAGCCGCTGCCACGTCGCATTGACGTTGCCGACTTCGTCCTTCAGGTCGACGTAGATCGTGAGCGAACCTTCGTTGGCAAGCGCCCTGATGTCCTTGACCTCGGCAAGCTCCCGGATCTTGCGCTCGATCGGGACGGCAACCAGGTTTTCCATGCGCTCCGGAGCCATGCCCGGAAAGAGCGCCGACACCACCGCCGTGCGGATGACGATGACCGGATCCTCGCGCTTGGGGAAATTCGGATAGAGAGCGATCCCGGCCAGCAGAAGGCAGGCCATGACTGCGATGGTGAACCTGGAGCGCGCAAGACCAAATCGCGTGAGGAGGTTCACGGGGCCTACTCCTGCAGGGGGAGAAGCTTCACTTTTTGTCCGTCGGCCAGGTAGGAGACGCCGGCGGAGGCAACGATGTCGCCCGCGCCAAGGCCCTGGGTAACGATCAGACGGTTGTCGCGAACTCCGCCGATGGTGATCCCGTGCCTTTTGACCGTCGAGGTCTCGCCGTCGTAGAGAAAGACCGTGGCTGGTCCCTGCAGCTCCTTCCCCCCTTCCGGAGCGAGCACACTCAGGGGCAGCAGGAAGCCGCTTGGTCCGCCAATCAACGGCTCCTCGATCGTGACTTCGACGGACATGCCGGCATTCAGGCCGGCGTGGTTGTTCTCGAGGCGAACGACGACCGGAAAGGCCGAGACCTGTTCGGCCTTGGACCCCAGCTCCTTGATCTCGCCCTTGAGCGAGAGATCAGGCATGTCGGCGACGCTGACCGCGACCGGTTGCCCGACCTTGAGACTTTGGAATGTCGGCGCCGGCACCAGGAACGACATTTCGAAACGGTCGTCGCTGTACAAGGTGAGGATCGGTTGTCCGGCCGTCACCTGCGCGAACGATTTGACGTCGATGCGAGCCACGGTGCCGGAGAACGGCGCAACGAGCTTGCTGCGGTCAAGGTTGTGATCGGCCAAATCGAGCTGGCGTTTTGCCTGGTCAAGCTGAGCCCTGGAGGTCAGCAGGGCGGCCTTCGATTGATCGAATGCAGCCTGGGTCGTAACTCCCTTTTTGAGCAGATCCTCCTTGCGCTGGAAATCCGCTTCCGCATTGTCGAGTTGCGCTTGCGCCTGCTGCACTCCGGCACCGGCCTGTTCGACCTGGGTCTGCAGCGAGCGCGGGTCGATCTCGGCCAGCACGTCCCCGAGCTGCACTTTTTGGCCGACCGTGAGGGTGACCGCCTTCAATGGCCCTGAAATCTCGAATGCCAGGCCGCTGACATCCGCCGGCTGCAGGACGGTCGGGAAACGACGAACGCGGCTCTCCGCCTTCGCGGCGACCTTATAGCCACGAAGTCCGCGCACGGGTTGTTCGGAGGATTCCTGCTTCTTTTCGCTGCAGCCCTGCAGGCCGAAGATGACGATCGCGCAGATCAGAAACCGCGAAAGTAGTCGACGCATTGTCGGCTCCGTCTGACGCGATGTGAGGCGCAGGCGCTGTTTTCGCGAATCCGGCCTCGGTTAGCCGGCGCCGAGCCGGCCGGAAAGCACGCGAGATCGCTTTGCGCAAGGACCGAGAAACGGCGCGCCTTGCAGGCCCCACGAACAATCGGGGTATCTTCGCGCAAACGATGCCCCTTGCCAAGAGCGCCCGACCTCATGCAATCTTCGCGGGCACCTGGTCGGCGATCGCAAACAGCGAGGCGCGTTCATGGCAAGTCAGGACAGCAAAGCCGACTTGTACGGGGGGATCGCGCTCGGCGTCGCCACGGTAGCGGCACTGATCCTGGCCAATTCGCCGCTTGCGTCGCAATACGGAGCGCTGCTGCAGGCCACCGGCGAGATCAGAATTGGCTCTCTCGCTCTCTCCAAGTCGCTCGAGCACTGGATCAACGATGGCCTGATGGCCGTCTTTTTTCTTCTGATGGGCCTCGAAATCAAGCGCGAGGTCATGGAGGGCGAACTTGCGAGTCTCAAGGGCGCCACGCTCCCCGTCGCCGCCGCGCTGGGGGGCTTTATCGTGCCGGCGCTGATCTATGGAATCGTCAATTGGAGCCATGGCTCGGCGTTGAGCGGCTGGGCCATTCCGTGCGCCACGGACATCGCCTTTGTGCTCGGCGTCTGCGCTGTCCTGGGTCGCGCCATTCCGCCGGCCCTCAAGACGTTCCTCCTGGCGCTTGCGATCATCGACGACCTCCTGGCCATCATCGTGATCGCCGTCTTCTATACAAACACGCTGTCAGCGATCGCGCTTGCTCTCGCCGCACTGGGCGTTCTCGGGCTGGTCATATTGAACCGCTACGACGTGCGTTCCCCCGCCGCCTACGTCGTCGTCGGGATATTCACCTGGATTGCCGTGCTGAAATCCGGCGTCCACGCGACGCTGGCGGGAGTGGCCGTCGGGTTCGCGATCCCGATGACGCGGCATGACGGTGAAAGCCTGCTGGAGCACACCGAACACGCGCTCAAACCGTGGGTGATCTATGCGATCGTGCCGGCGTTTGCGCTGGCCAACGCAAACGTACCGCTTCAAGGGCTTTCCTTCTCGAGTTTGAGCGGATCCGTTCCGTTGGGGATCATCGCCGGCCTGTTCTTTGGCAAACAACTCGGCGTTTTTCTTTTTTCGCTCGGCGCGATCATGCTCGGCGCAGCCGAGCTTCCCGGCAGGGCTACGCTCGCACAGCTCTACGGTGCGGCGGCTCTCACCGGCATTGGATTTACCATGAGCCTGTTCGTCGGAACGCTCGCTTTCGACGACGAAGCCATGATGGTGCAGGTCCGCATCGGGGTTCTGATCGCCTCCGTCCTGTCCGGAGTCACAGCGGTCGCGATCTTGTCTTTGGTGAACCGGCCTTCAGCCGTCGTGCCGTCACCGGCGGCCGAATAGCGGTTTGCGGATGGGCGGCGCGAGTGCTCGCACGCTTCTGCCCGGGGAATCCATCTTGAAGTCTGCCATTCGGAGCCCACCAATCGATCTGCCAACCTGATCCAGCATCGTCGAAGGAGATCGCACGTGACCCAAAAATCTGGACATCCTCGCGACTGCGATTGTCTGGGCCGCCGCAGTTTTCTGAACATGGCTGCCGCGGCGACTGCGGTCGGCCTGGGCGCCGGCAGGATCTTTCTCTCTGAGGAGGCGCGCGCCGACGCGCTTACGCAGGAGCAGCGAGAGAAAATGTCGCCCGAGCAGATCATTGGCGAAATGAAGAAGGGCAATGCGCGGTTCCGAAGCGGCGAGCGGAAAGACCGAAACTATCTGCGAGAACAGCAAGCGAGCGCATCCGGGCAATACCCTGCGGCGGCGTTGCTGAGCTGCATCGATTCGCGCGCCCCGGCCGAGGTCATCATGGATCTAGGCCTCGGCGACATCTTCAACTGTCGAGTTGCCGGGAACGTCGTAAACGCCGACATCCTCGGCAGCCTCGAGTTCGCCTGCAAACTGGCAGGCGCCAAGGTCGTGCTCGTCATGGGGCACACGGCCTGCGGCGCCATCAAGGGGGCCATCGACAACGCCGAGCTGGGCAATTTGACGGGACTTCTCGCGAAGATCAGGCCGGCGGTGGACGCAACCACGTACGCGGGCGAACGATCGGCGAAGAACTACGCGTTCGTCGATGCGGTGGCGCGGAAAAATGTCGAAATGACCGTTGCGAACATCCGGAAGAATAGCCCGGTGCTTGCCGAACTGGAGGCCAACCACAAAATCGAGATCGCCGGCGCCATGTACAATCTGGAAACCGGTGCCGTCGACTTCTTCACGTGAGCGTCGCGCTGCACGTCGGCAACCAATTCATTCTTCAGCGGGTGCGCTTATGACCCAAATGGCAACGGATCGTCTGGCGTACCCGCCGTTGATTTACATCGAGGCGGCTATCCGCACACCCACACGAAGCCGATGGGACTATGGCGCCAGCAAGTGCCTACGCCGTATGGCCACCAGCGGCCATTCCAGTACCGCCTCCCGGTGCCGTACCAGACTCCCCCATAATAGCGCCGACCAACGACGGCGGCTCCGCCTCGGGGACCGACGACAGCCGCGCGGCCTCGCGGGCCAACGACAGCGGCTCCCCCGCGTGAGCCTCGAACGGCCGCTCCTCGCGGGCCAACAACAGCACCTCCACCACGCGGACCACGTACGGCTGCCCGAGCCAAGTGCACGTTGGATGACGAAGGAATCGCGTCAACCAGGTGCGGATCGGCGGGGACGGCACGCGCGCCATGTGGGAGTTCGAACCCGAGCACAGCGGCGAGTACAACAGAAGAGAGTAGCAGCGCCTTATGCATGTTTCACCTCCAGGATGCCCCGTAGATAGTCTATCCCGCCTCGACGGCCGCGAGGCATTTTTTGCTCGGCATGACTTCCGATGAGTATTGCGCCAGGCATCGTCCGCTTCGGCGCCGTAAGTCACTCTCGCAGCAGCCGCACGTGCCGCCGGTCTTTCCGACGAAGAGAGCGTCGAAATGAAGCAATGGGCGAGCAGAAATCGCCTTCGACCTAAGGCAAACACGGGCGTCTGGCGATCATCTTGCCGGCACTGCCGCTAAGGTCCAAGCCATTCCTCGCCGAGGTCTCGGAACCGTCAGGAAAAGTTGAGACCGGCCTGTTTCATGCAGCAAATCGCCCTATAACCTCGACCTCGAGGTCGGCGGGTGGCTTATGGCCCGAATGGCAACGGACGCCTGCCGCACCCGCTCAAGGAAATCACCCGGGAGCCTCGTGGTCGGTTTAACCTCGGACTGCTTTCCTGCGGCAGCCAAACGGCGGCGTAGACATCCTGTTTTCATGGCGGAAGCGTGTTGTTAGTCTTTCGGCCTGCAGTCTGTCCGGGAGGCCACAATGAGATGGTTTGACTGGCTGTTTGGAAGCGCGGCCCAGCCAACAAAAGGGCTCTTCGCGAGGTTCCGACGGAAATCGCGTGCTCCTACTGATCCTGATCTTCTGAAGATCGCCAAGGATCGAAAAGGTCACATATCGCGCAGAGCCGTCAGGGACGAGTACAACAAGCTCCTTTTGGAGAAGTACGCTCACGATAAGGCGTGACTACTTCATCCCGCGTTCGGCATGGCGCCTAGATCGGTCCTGCTTTGATCAAGGCCCGTCCGGGTGCCGCGGTCACCACCGATGCCGCTTGATTTCTGCAGGTCCCCTCGCTGGTATCGGACGCGCTGAAGGACGCGGCTATCCTTGCCGAGACCGATAGACGCAAGAAAACCCCATAAAATAGCGGCTATTCGCACAAGAGCGGTCGCGGCCGCCGTTGACGCCATCGTCGCTCCGCGCCGCTCGCGGGCGCACTATGATGAGAATCGCGGGCTTCTGCGTAAAAAGCCCTCTTCCAGACCCTATGAAACAAAGGGTCGAAAATACGGATCGCGGGCTTTCTTTGGTGAAAGCCAGAACGATGTAATGCCTGGGCTTGCCCGGGCATCCACGAAGGGCGGCCGAAAGGCCGCCCTTTTTGTGTAGTCCCAGCGAAACGGCTTCAAGACCGAGCGGGTTTTTCACCGGATCCGGTGGAGCCCCA
>Ga0209589_1002494_pt1 | contig 31945 bp, 22 predicted proteins | sample CowpeawhiteBW_FD_187525 | JGI IMG/M metagenome (GOLD analysis project Ga0209589, IMG submission 187525) | Root nodule microbial communities of legume samples collected from California USA - Cow pea white BW (SPAdes) (version 2) | ecosystem: Host-associated > Plants > Roots > Nodule | place: USA...
TATAAAAGTATTTATATATATATATATATATATATATATATATATATATATATGTGTGTGTGTGTGCTTGTATATATATCTTTCATGTTCATAACTCTATAATAACATTTTATAGTTTCTTATTCTAGTATTAATATAATACTATATTGAAAATTAAGTTTCTTGAAAACAAATATTAAATATAGTGATTCTTACCCAAGAGAACAACTTTTATTCTATTTTGTATACTATAAATGAAGTAAAAATAAGTACGAATTATTATAAAAATCAGTGATATTATCATGTAAAACAATTTACAACTAGATAATCATATAAATATAATGTATTAAATTAATTTCATAGTTTTTAAGAACTAATTCAATAGTAAAAATTCACAGAATTAAGTTGACTTAATCTTTATTTATTCCAGAGTTAAAAAATATAAATCTTACATTCTCCAATAAAAAATAGAAAATTATAAATAAATCCAATAGTTTTAGTGTTGGGAGGAACAAAATTGTGTTGTAAGAAAACCAAAAATATTAATCTCAAATTCTCAATGCAACTTCAACCCGAACTGTGAGATACACTCTGCCACAGGGTACTAGCAAAAGTGTACGTAGCTGAGGATGAACCCATTCTTCTTCTGTAGCGTAGCGCATGTACTTCTCTTTCCAATTGGCCAAACCAAAATAAATAAATGGAATTAATCTGAAGACGTTTACCACAAACGACAAATTCTTCAATCTTTTTTCGGTCCTTCAAATCTCAACCTCACCTTCCACTTTTCACCCTCCTCCTATCTCCCTTCCATTCTGACAAACACTTTCTGTTTCATTCACAACTCAACACCTCAATCGCCATGTCTGACCAAGGTATTCCCCATTCCTTTTTTTCTTCTGGGGTGCTTAAACCCATGCTAAAGTTTTGATTTTGCTGGTGATTATTCATTTTCTGTTGTGGGGTCTTCTCTTGTTTGCAGAAGTTGGCAAAGGGTCTCCAAAATCTTCTTCCTTGAGTCCCTATGAAGAAGCAATGGAGGCCTTGTCGTCTTTGATCACTCGACGCACTCGGGCTGATGCTAGCAATGTGGGGGATCAGTTTGACCTGTTGTTTGATTACCTGAAGGTAAAAAAATTGTGAATTGGGTCATTTTTTATGAGATGTTGACAATGGTGTGCATTGTCTAATTCTGTAGATGCTGGATTTGGAGGAGCCAATTGCGAATATGAAGGTTATCCATGTGGCTGGGACCAAAGGGAAGGTACTCTTACTTCACTTTGGTGGTTGCATGGAAATGAGGCCATAGTAGGAAGTTCAATTTGTTTAGTGATTGCTATGTGGCTGGTCACTGGTGTTTTCTGGCTCCTTATAGTTAGAGATAACTGATAAGTCTTTATTTTTATGATGGAAATTGTTTTTATTGAACTGGGGTTTTATAGGGGTCTACATGCACCTTCACAGAATCTATATTACGTAACTGTGGTTTTCGCACTGGACTCTTTACATCTCCTCATCTCATTGATATCCGAGAAAGATTCCGTTTGGATGGGTGAGTGATTCATATTCATATATTGATTTTTTTGTGTTTTCCTTTATCATCTACTTGTGTCATTTTTCATTGTGTTAATTTGGTATTTTGATTGGGAATTTGAATTCTTTGTCATTATGTGTCTATCATCTGTTTTTTATAGGGTGAATACTAATTTAGCGAATGAATTCGAATTGCTTTCTCAATTGATTTGTTTTCCTACGAAATTATTCTTTAGTGTTGGTACTTTTGTTATTTCCATTGAACATGCAGATCTAGGATAGGAGAATATATTGTATTATGCCTTTACTTGCAACATAATTGCAGTTCTTTAACTGTGCAGAAAGGAAATCTGTGAAGAGAAATTTTTAGCATATTTCTGGTGGTGTTATGACAGACTAAAGGTATGGTTATGTGCATTAATATTTCATTCATATTTATACTGTCAGTGTTTTTTGATGGGATGGAAAAGCAGGTCATCCTTTTTTCAATTTATTTTGAACCTGAGCCAAATTGCCTTGTGACTATATTTTATTGGAATACACTATTACTAGTTATTTATTCCAACTTAGCTCTACATTTCTTTAAAAGAGTCCACCAATTACTCTTAGAACAACCAAACGAATATTTTCTGCTAACTTAGTCTGAAGTTTTGAAGCTATTCCATTGCTCTCTTTGAAGTTATTGCATTGTTTCAGAAGAAAATAGTAAAGGAAGAGCAACTAACTTGTCCTGCTGGGCACCCTTGATATGTTTGTGTGAACTGGTACAACATACGGCAGAAAGGGGTCTTAAGTGTAATGTAACTTGAGAAAAAGGAACAAGAGGTTTATGTTTTAAACTCATGGTGGTTAGTGTCAATTTGAAAATCATATGGGACACTAAAAATGGGAAAAATAAGAAGAAAAGCAACACAGTTTTACTTAATAATATGGTGAGTCTATTAGCATCACCTTCTGTTCTGTAAACCAATGCATATTTATACCATGTCAATAAGAATTGTGGTGTACTATAGCAGTAATACGGTAGTTAAGCTTATATCATCACAGTGTTCATGTTCCCATCACTTTTACAATTTAATTTGATGTGCTTGCTCACAGTAATAATGTAATTGGTTCATGTTTTGGTGGTGTGCAGGAAAAAACTGATGACAACATTCCAATGCCCACTTATTTCCGTTTTCTTGCCTTACTTGGCTTCAAGATATTTGCAGCAGAGCAGGTTTGTTCCCATGTTTTAAATTTCCAAGAAAAATTGTTCAGGGTACATTCTATTTTTTGTTTATTTTATCTTAAGTGAATAAGAGCTTCTTTCTTTCTGAACTTGTATGTAGGTTGATGTTGCTATATTGGAGGTTGGATTAGGTGGCAAATATGATGCCACAAATGTGGTATGTTTAAAATTTCATTGGAAACATGTTTCTCTAGCATTACTAGACCACAAGAGTAATGAGCATTGAAACCTTGTATATGTATTAATGTTTTCTATGAAGTTGTATCTAGGAACAAGCTCATGCAGATCTGTCGATATTTCAGGTTCAGGCCCCTATTGTGTGTGGAATAACATCTCTAGGGTATGACCACATGGAGATTCTTGGTTAGTTTTCTATTTTTGAATTCTAGGTAATCACTAGTTTAATGCATGGATATTGTGTATGAAAATATAAGTTTAGAAATTTTTATATTATACAAATGTTTCAGAATATGGTTGAACATAATGTTTCTATGCCACTGCTTCGTTCAGTGAGTTTAATTTGATCGTTTTATTATTAGGGAATACTCTGGGAGAAATTGCTGGTGAGAAGGCGGGTATCTTCAAGGTGTTTTTTAGAATCTAGTGTCATCTTCTTTTGAAGAATAAAAGTTATTTTTGGTGCTTATTTGCAATGTGCACTTTCTTTCTGATAAATTCATTTCTTTATTTGTTTGTTTGGTTTCAGAATGGGATTCCAGCTTTCACAGTGCCTCAACCTGAAGAAGCAATGCATATACTTGAGGAGAAGGCTTCTCAATTAAATGTATGTTCTTTCATGAAGTTGTTTTGCTTTATAAAATAAGTTTGGATGACTCAACATAAAAGTTGTTGGAGATCTCACATCAACAAAAATATATTATCAACTTATAGTATATAAGTGAGTATAAACTATACTTTAAGCTGATTTTATAAAGTTACGTTAGGCTTAAAATTCAGACTCTAAGATAATTAAATGAATCTAATATCAGCATGTCAATATTAAGTAAAGTGGTACAGTTTTACAGTGTGTTTAGGATTAAAAGTTCAAATTTACTATACATGTGATGACTGAGTAAAACATAACATACTTTGTTTGGAACTTATTTATTTTGTCAAAGGGTGTTACATAGCTAAAACTTAATTATGAGAGTTGTCTTGGAAAGAGAAAACAATGCCCTCAATGTGATTCAGTGTGGTGTACTTTTTTTCATCTTTCAATGGTCTTTTGAAAGTCAGGGTAGACATAGCATTCAATCCAAGTGGCTTTTGTAGCTGCATTCATTGAAAATGTTAAGTCTTTGGTCCTTGCTTTCAATCAGCTAAGTAAATCTTGCCAATGTCAGGTACCTCTTCAAGTGGTTACTCCATTAGATGCGAAATTGTTAAATGGTTCAAGCCTTGGTCTTGAAGGTGAGCACCAATATGTAAATGCTGCACTTGCCATTGCACTGTGCTTTACATGGCTGAAAAGGACTGGGCATGTTGGAGATATCTATTTGGAACAAACTGTAAGTTTTAAAAAGTAGTTTTTTTTTTCATCTTTTTCTTTTATACCTTATTGCTGAAGTGATTCTGTATCTGCATGAAGGAAAATTTGCCAGAGCAGTTCATAAAAGGTTTAACTAGTGCAAGTTTGCAAGGAAGGGCACAGATTGTTCCTGACCAACACCTGAAGGGTGAAAGATCAAATAGACTTGTTTTCTTTCTAGATGGGGCTCACAGTCCTGAAAGCATGCAAGTGTGTGCAAGGTGGTTTTCTCTGGCCATTAAAGAATACAACCCAGATCAAACCTTGTTTCATCAGCAACTGGATAATTCTAAATTCTCACATGAAGTAGTGAAGACGCACAATGGAGAAAGAGTATCCCAGGGAAAATCCACTCCGGTAAAGTATAGATTTAAAAAGTAGATTCATTATAACTTAATTTTTTGGTTTTCACTTTAATTAGAAAATCATGATATACACGAGTGAAAATGCCACTTTCTTTTTTAATTGGATTTGAAGTAATTGAATTACTTGCAGATATTGCTGTTCAATTGTTTGACTGTTAGGGACCCGCAGTTGCTTCTTCCTCACTTAATGAAAACGTGTGCTGATAACGGTAAATAGTTTTCTTGATTATGCTAGAACATACTCACCAAATAATGAAAATAGTTAAAAAATATTTAAGTAAAGCTTAACATTTGGGATTTTAACAGCTTTCTTCTCTATTAGTTCTGTAAGTATTTATGTTTAGTATGAGGAAAAAGTAATGTGAACATTTTCCCAATGATTTTTTTCTCTCTGAAGAAAGTTATTTGGTCCATGGAAATTAAGAAACATCTGGATGGAAATTGTAGGTGTCTACTTCAAGAAGGCGCTTTTTGTACCAAGTTTGTCTGTGTTCAATAAAGTTGGACCCCAGGTTTTCACTCTCACTGATCCCAAAGTTGATCTGTCATGGCAGTTCAATCTTCAAAGAGTGTGGGAAAATCTCATGCAAAGCAGCAAAGGTAGTGATTATTCAAGATTGCTTTCCACATCCCTTTCCTCTTTTTCCTTCATGAATTGTTCCTATTAAGTTTGAGACCTTAGAATATTTTATGGCTTGAAGAATCTGTTTGAGATTACTTGGCTTAGCAGGTAAAAACACCGACATTGTTTCTGAAGAACTAAAAGATGACATGGAAACGAGTGCAAGTAACTGTGAACACAGCGCAGTGTTTCCGTCACTGCCATTGGCAATCAAATGGCTTAGGGACAGAGTGCAACAGAATCAGTCACTTCGTTTACAGGTGTCATAGTATCACAGTTGAGAAATTTAATCAATGTTGAACCAAATTTCTTGGAAATCATTAATTTGGTGGATCCCATCAAAATTAGAGATTTTCAATAAATTTCAGTCAATAATATCTACAAAATTATACATCTTTTTTCATCTGTTCAGAATTCTGACTGCAAATTTATTTGGGTGATGCATCAGGTCCTTGTAACTGGCTCTTTACATCTTGTTGGGGATGTGTTGAACTTGGTCAAGAAGTGATTTTCATTGGGAAAATTTGAGTATTCCTTCAAGATGGGGTTTATAATGCTGGATGAGTTTTCTCTGGCATTGACACAGTTCATTGTTGAGCTGGTTGTGCACTTCGGTTCTGAAAATTCAATAGTATGTGCGTGTCATCAACCCAACGCCATTGAACATTCACTTGATACATCTACAGCGTTGGTTAATTTTCTCTTTGCTTACAAAAAAAACTGTACACTCTTACTGTATGAAGAATTAATTTATTTTGGATTCTTGAAGAAAGTCACAATTTTAACTTACAGTAGGGAGGAGTTTTAATGTGATTAGTTCAATTGTAAATTAAAAGATACAAAATCATAATTAACGTAACAATGTATAATATTTGTGCAATTCAGTAACAAATATTTTAATGGCGAAACCACATATTCAATTTATTTCTATTGCACCATAGCGTATCGGACGGTGTGGCGTCTGAGCCACAGCTGATACATGATAGTATTGAACGCATCGAACGGCAGAGGAGGCTGGTTCCACTGGAAGTGCGTGCTCGCGGCCACACCCAATTTTCGCATCCGCTCGTGACGTTCCCTCCACGTGTCACCCAACGCACGCGTCACTCCCCCCACGCTTCTCACAAACACTGCCATCTCTCTCCACCTCAGCACATCCATAAACGGCATGTCATTTAACGGTTCCTCCGTAACGACCACCGGCACGCACCCTACGCGCAGTGCTTCCCCTATCCACGACGCGTCGTTGGTGTGCTTCATCGCGCAAAGAAACTCCTCCCCCCGCCAAGTCTCATTATCGTTGACCAATGAGCGTGCTGGCACTCGCTGCAGGAGCACGTGGGGGTCAGGTACCGGTGGCAGCGTGATGTCCTTGTGAGGGACAAACTTGTCATTTGGTGTCGGGAAGCACGAGATTTGAACGGCGTTTTTCTTCAGCTCCACGAGGTTCCGGTCCCGTTCGAGGGGGATTCCCACGCGCGAGAGGTAGAAGTGGTCCGCACCAAGGGTGCGGTTCCAGTAGGGGAAGTCGTTGCGGATGCGTGATAGGACGTGGGCCAGAGCGCGCGTGGAGAGGTCAGAGGAGAAAGGGAGAAAGAAGAGGTGCGCTTCCTCGGGATCCTGCGTGAGGTAGGTGCTGTTGTGTAGTGAAGAGTAGAAGAGAGACTCCACCGTGGAAGCGAATTTGAGTTGGGCGCTGTTTGGTTTGTACACGAACACTTTGAAATTCTCTACCATTTTCTCGTAATTAAGAAGCACCGTGGTGGGTGAGACGTAAGGAGAGAAATTATAAATGTAATTGCGTTGTGCCTGTACCGCCACAAGCGAGTAGCACAACAAGGATAATACTAAGGGAAACATTGTAGTAGTCATATCAGACTGAAGCATTCATGTTTGTGAAAGTTAAGGACAAAAAAAAATGGCTTACTTTGGAAATTGTGAGGTTCAGGATGAGAAGTAAGCAGAGAAGTCAACTTGAGTTTCATGTACGTCCAGAAATCCTTGTTGATCAAAATCTTCATTTTATTTTATAAAATCAAATTATTGATAATATTAACAAAAAATAATACTTCAGCACCAACTTGTCTGGGTGGTGTAGTTGGTTATCACGCTAGTCTCACACACTAGAGGTCCCCGGTTCGAACCCGGGCTCAGACATTTTTTATAGTCATTTATTTTTTCAAATAAAGTCTTCTTAATCTAATATAAAAACCCACATGCCGGCACGTGCGCTTCGTTGAAAAGCTGAACCAAAAGTAGCGGAGCCCATAGATCGGGCCCATTCTTGAAGCCCAATTACGCGAGCCTCGTTGGAAAGAGAAGCCGGAGAAAGTAAAAATAACAATTATTATTATTAATTATTAAATTTAAAAAAGGTGCTAGGTACGTGCTTCGCTGACCCGGCGAATTGAAGTTGAGGGTGGGGTCCAATCCTGTGTATGAAAGAGCACGCTAGTTTGTTTAGAGTCCTCCCCCTGCAACACGTTCCTTCCAAACGACGACAGGAAAAACAACTTTCGTCGTTCTGCTATCTAGGGCTCTATTCCGATTCCGACTCCGAACCCCCTCAATACTTCTCTGAACTAATTAGGTCGTCTTCACTCGCGCTTTTTCTCTGCATTGTATCGATTTCCATGGAGGAGTCTTCCTACACCGGTCTTCCCACTAGCCACTTGCTCGGTTCAGTTCCTGTAAGCGAGAGCATCTTTCGTTTTTCCTTTCTAATTTGCGCTCTATGCTTGTCATATCGATTCACTTCACTCTCTGCATGCTCGTTTGTCTTCAACTGTTTTCATATTTTTTTAGGAATTAAGTTAATTGTGTGCAAATTTAGCGGAAGGAGTGGGATGAAGTGAAATTATGGAATTACAAGTGTAATCGGTTGATTCCACGATTATAAAATAGCTAGAGCTGTAGTGTAAGGTCATCTCTACTCTAAATTAAGTAAGGGAACCGCGACACCTCCGTTAAATGTGTTTGTGATTTTAAAATATTGACATTAATTGATTTTGTTAAACCTTTTTATTTTGATCTTTATGGTTCATGTTGATGCGATGGAAAAGTTGTTTTGTTGAGGAGCATACGTGATCTTAGTTACTTTATAATCATTCTGTTATTCCTGTGTGATTTTTTGTGAGGTTCTGGTAAGTGTGTTCTAACTTTTTAAATATTTTTGGTTTATCTGTTTGGTGCTCAGGCTGTCATTACTGAAGAAAATAATACCACGAAACATGTGGGTATGGATTTATAGCATCGAGCTTTGGTTTCTTGTATTGTATTTCCTACTTTTAAAGTTTAAGTGCTTCTAGTTGCTTATGAACACATATATATGATGCATGTAGCCACTGATGCGAGTATGCAAATATTCCCTCCAAACAATGGAGTAGACCGAGGAACTGGATATCAAACTGTTGGCGGCCGTACTGGTATGTTCTCTAATTTTTGTGACTTGAAGAGTTCAGAGAGTTTTTTCTTTATCTGATTTTTCTCTCTTCCTTTTCTCTCTGTTTAAATGATTTAACAATATATTGGTAGTCTCTGGCTGTTTCCTGGTGACATTAGTACATGACAGTGAGACACTAATCGGTATACTGTATTGTCAATTCTTGACTAATGGAGGGGATCAGGAGATTCTTTTTCTTTTAGCTGTAGGCATCTTACAACTGAACAATTTAACTGGAACTTTCAAGCAGTCCCCCCCTGTTGCCTAGTCTCATGAGTCATGATATTGTCTACTGATTTGTGTTATATCTTCTAAATTAGTTGTCCTTTAGTCAATTTCACCCATTCCCAACTATTCTGAAATTGTGATAAACACCAATTATAATCCCATATCTTCAATCAACTATCGTTTGGGGGAGAGTTAGCATATTCTTCAATTTCTTTAATGTGCTATTGTTGTAATGTTATGCATGCTTAAAAGTTGTTTTCAATACTCCCAAGTATGGTTGTTTAATTTCTGTTCTCTTTACCTTTGTTCTTTCCAGGCTTTGAAGCCAATGTGAACTGCTTAAATATGTCCAAGAATTCTAAGTTCAAAATAAATAATTATTTTATTTTATTTTATTTCCATTCTTGATCTAATATTCTATTTAGTTTAGCTATATTTTGACCCCTTTTGCCTTGTGCTACTTGATGAGAAAGCTATTATGCATTGCTGTCACTTAGATAATAAAATTTATTTTTCTCTTTATACCTGCATAACAGGGTTCAAATGGTAATAAAAACACTCCCTAATTAGACTTACAAAGAATTTATAACAGAATGAGGTTAAACAAAGTTTAGAAGTTGCGGAGTTTCATTAAATTGCCACCCAATGATGATCATTAAAGACAATCAACACTAATAATTGCATATATTAAGTGTCGTAGTTCCGGACATTATGTCAATTTTTTTCTGAATTTTAAGTTATGTATAGATTTTAGTTTAACCATTGACCAAATGGTTCACACCCATATTGATTCTATGATCAGATTTGTGAATACTGCTCGTTTGTATTTTCATTTTCACGGTCACTTGCTGATATTAAAATGGCTTTCATTATTCTCTTGTTTGTTCATCTATACAGAAGCTTTTGAACAACAGCCAGCAAACAACTGGAGGGGAGTCTTTAGCATCTCATCGTATTCACAGTATTTTGATGTAGACACGGATATCGTCGTAATCAGATTGATAAGTTCTCTGAATCCAGTTGCGGGAGACTTCTTCAGCAAGATAGATGCTAACCCTGATTTGTGCGTTATTTTTTTTACTCTTTATACTCTCAATTATCAAAATAGAGAAACTCATTTTGATTACATAGTGAAATATTTGAATTGGGGGAAATTTTAATTTAATTAAACTGTTACCATAACATTTTTGGGGAAATGCCGGCCATTTTTTCTTCACACCCCTCCTTTTTTTTTCTATATAGGACATTTGCTAGTCATGGCCAGATTTTCAGCACCCTTCCCTAAAAGTCATAAATAGTGCATTTAATGGATATCGGATACTAAGGTTGTGATTCATTTGTCATAGATATGGGCTTATATGGATCTCAACAACACTGGTGTTTGTGCTTGCCGCACTTGGAAATCTAGCTACGTACCTTATGCAAAAGCATGCTGATAACAGTACGTCGTGGAGCTTTGATGTCAGCTATATGAACGTGGCTGCATGCTCAATCTATGGTTATGCAATTGTGGTCCCATTGGCATACTACTTCTTCCTTCAGTATATGGGTTCAAATGCCAGCCTTATAAGATTTTGGTGCATGTGGGGGTATTCTCTCACCATTTTCATCATGTCTTCGGTAAGTTTCTGCTTTCTCCAACGTGGTAAATTTAATTCTGAAGGTTTTTATTTACAGATAATATTGCACAATTATTTATACCACACATGTTCAGCGTGGGGGGATGTAGCCCTTAAGGGGAAATTTGAAATGGACAGTGCCTCAACGAAGTGAGGCGCTCTTCCTTTAAATTTCGTAGGAACTTTGGGCTCAGACTCTAATCCCTCCTCACCGTGCAAATAGCACGCTGACCAAAAATAAAACCATGCAAAAAATACCATTAAATCTCAGGTGATGATAACGTTGTAGTGAATGGATTGTGGCGTAGAATGAATTTTTTTTTCCTATTCTGTGCTGCGTTCTTATAATATATCACAATGTCCAGATTGGATGCGTGACTTCTTTACACGTATTTGTATTTAAGTTGTGACTGAATTTTATAATTTGATAGGAAATTACATCACTAGTTCACTAATCATACTTTAGCTTTGTGGAGACTTCCGAACTTCTATCTAATCTATATTTCTTGGGATACTTTCAGTTCCTGTTGTTAATTCCTGTTGAGTTTCTTCGTTGGGTTATAATACTCCTTACGGGTGTTGCCTCAGCAAGCTTTGTTGCTCTAAACCTGAGGTCTTACATAGAAGGCAATGAGCTTTCAGTTGCGATTATTGCAGCATTTTTGTTGCAAATAGCTTTGGCAATCTTCATCAAGGTTTGGTTCTTTCCGTAGCTAAAATGCTCTGCAGCAGTGGAGATCAAACACTGCCATTATGAACTGCATTAGCTAACTTTGTTCAAGACGAGAGTGGAATTTTCTGAAGCAGAATTGGTTTGTGTGTTTTGGATTTACTAGAATGGAATGTTAAAGAATTGCAGAGGAATTAGTGCGAATTTCAGTATCAGCACGGTCAGAGTTTCTGTATCGTTTTGGCTTAATGTGGAAGACTCAATACCCGGGAAGGGGATGATGAACGATCATGATTTGTAGTATCTGTGTATCTTTGAGCTTTTTGCATGTTTCTGTAAATATACTGGGACAAGTAAATCCTCTTTTAATTGATTTTTTTAAGTAACTGTTTAATGTGGAGCCTAGGCAATTTCTTGTATGGAATCAAAATTTTGTCATGCCATCATCCTTTTGAAAGTGACAATGTATCTCGGATCACTCTGCTTCTTGTTACTTTTAGTTCAATAACAAGTTGGTAGAGTGCAATAGGGCATCCTATCGCCTGAGCTTATGCATGATATGCATGCTGAGTTTTTAGTGTCATCTAATTATGATTAAAATATCAATAGATGAATTTAGCAGCTAATTGTAGTTTTATTGTAAAAAAAATAGGTTTCATCAATTAAATTAAAAGTTTTAAGTACCAACAAATCGATGGAAATTAGTTGGAATGACAGATTTTATTGAAGGTTTTCTGTTAATAGTATTTAATGTTATTGGAATACAAATTTCAAGGGTGAAATATGTTTTTGATTTTTTCAAACTATTGTAATTTACTTGTTCTGCAAAATGTTCTCTTGTATGTTTAATGTTGAATGACATACGTATCAATGTGGCTAGTTTACTTTTATTTTTTTTCTTTCTTGAACTTAGATCATAAATTATGTAATGAAAAATATTGATTAAATTCTTCGTATGTTAAAGTATGTGTGTGTTGATTTTCATAATCACCTTATCTGGTTTTATCATGGTAATTCATTTTTATTCCTTTCGTTCTCTAAAGTTTTAGCTATCTAATCTAAATCAAATCTAAACATAAAACAAAATTAAACATTTTTTTCAAAAGAGTGATCATTTGACAATAAAATAAAGGGAACGACTTCCTGTACCACATCATTTTTTCTTCCTGCACCTTAGTACTTCCGAAATTGATTTTCCGAAATAAAAAACAGTTTCAGAATTTTTTTTTTCCGGATAGCAATCAGCCCTCTCTACTACGAAGAAAAAATAAATTCTCGTAGATGTTTCGACGTCGTGGATATCAGAGATCTTATCGGCCAGCAAACCGGAGACGGACGACCACAGAAGAAATTTTTATGGGTGTAGAAAGCAACACCCTAAAATAAACTAACCAAATGGGTTCAAACTTCAAACTATGAAAGATAACATTGCATAATCAATGGATGTTGTAAAGAAAAAAGTATACGACATAAATTATAGCTTTTACTTAGACTTATTAATGAAAAGTGTTTCTTTTTATAGGCAAGGAATTATATTTAATGGAAAATTTATAATTCAATGGAAAATTTGGGATGCTCTATTTGGAAAAAAAAATAGTGAAGTGTTTTGAATCTAAACATTTCTGAAGCCTCCATTTTTACATTTGAACACCTTCCACATCAATTAATATATATATATATATATATATATATATATATATATATATATATATATATATATATATATAATCCATTCATTACCCAAAAAATTTCTAGCACGCACGAAACAAAGATCTCTACAAAAAGAATTATAGATGTTTTAATCTTTATCTCGAACAACTCATTTCTATCTCTTTTCTTTCTGCATGTACGATTTGGATTCCTTACAGATTTCATCATTAACTTATAATAGCATGTTACCATTCAGGAAAAAATAACTTCATATCTAAATCTCAAATTATAAGTTTATTTTTTCTATTGTTGTTATTTGCTGCATATTAACCTATGTCTAATATATCTACACAAGATTCTAATAAAACATGAACAACATTCCTTTTCTCTGGATTGTTATTCATCAAACTATATTTGAAAAAAGAAGAAGATAGATTTAGACTAAAATGTTTGAGGTTAGAAAGCATAATTTGAACAAAAAAAACACCCATAAAAGTCTCGTGCAACCTTAAGAACTAACCAGATGACACCCCACATGCTTTTACATAGATATATCATATTGCTCTCTTTTTTTATGGTTTAACCCAAACAAAGTTACAACACTCATTTTTTCCCTTCTTTCACATAGCTAACTAGATATAGTCTTTAGGCGCCTAGATGTACAAAAACATCAATCTGAATAAGAGAAATTAGCTTTTGAGTTTTTATTGGCAATCCAAGCCCATGTGCTGATTTGTGCTAAGGTAAATATCTCTTTCGGATTCAACTTTCCTTACTTAAACAAAATATTATTCCTATGGGTGCATATGTTCCATATGATTGCAATCAACATACATTTCCACACACAAATTCCTATGTAACATGAGGAATAGTAAATAAAAAGAAGTTAGCTTGTGCACTACTATGGTGAGTTGTGCATATACCTGCCTAGTTATCACACATGTTCCAAATATTTGTAGCAACTATACAAGTGAACAATAAATGACTTATTAATTCTACAACATTACCACACAACACACATATTTTGTTTTCCACATTAACCCCTCTATTAAGTAATTGCCTTTTGTTGCGACCTTGTTGAACAATATTTTTCAAACAAAATCTTGAACTGTGTTGGGATGATGAAAATAACATGTCTTGAAAAGTCTCACATCGCCTAGGATAACTAAGGGGTGGGTGTTAGTAATTATATAATGGACTTTGAGTCCATAATGTTCCTTGCCCCAAGTCAAAGTCACTCTGAGTTAGTGTTTGCCTTTTCTTATCATCTCTTGTTGTAGAGTCTTGTGAGATGTAGTTAATTCTTGCTTTGGAAAATATGGGTGTACTTGGGATCAAAGGATTGAGTATTTTTTGTGTATAAATTTACACATAGTAAGTATTCTTTGGTGACTGTAGTTTTTCTCCTATTTTGGGGGTTTTGACATCATATTTTTCTTTTCCTTGTTTTTTATCTTATTTATCTATTAATAGGTGATTCTTTGGAGGATTCCTTGATGATAAAACTTTTATTTTCTAGTACTTGTTATACATATCTTCATCTTCCCCTACTACATTATCTTGTAGTTTTGTGTATGCTAATCTTAATTTGTATGCTTGCGATTGGTCCTCCTTCCAAATCCATTTGTCTTTTCTTTCCTTATGAAGCTCACATCCTTCTAATTCTTGTTTTAGCATGTTCACTTGTTAATATTGTATCTCAATGCAGTTTACAAATTTAGTAAATGACATTAACTATAATAGATAATTTAGAAAGATAAAAATCATGTTTTACCTCGATTATACATTTTCCTATAACATTTATTGAAAATTTTAAATTTAGCAAGAGTAACTTATAATTTTGTTAAATTATTTATGAAAAACTAAAAATTCTTAAAGTCTCGTCATTTATTTAATGAAGAGTTCAAATGCAAGTAACAAGTTATAAAAGCTTAGATTTTGTAAGATTTTGAAGCAAAACTTATAAGAGGATTTTAGAAAGGACATAACATTATTCATATTTGTTTCAAGTAAAATAAGAATTCACAAAAATATCTTATAAAAGTTTAGTATTTGAAATACTCTAACACCATCAAGTTGAACCCAAGTTTGAAGAGAAAATTTGTCGAAAAAGTAACATAAAGTGGTAACAGAGAAAAAAATCAGCTAACCATCTAAAATATTTTTTAACTCGGCTCTTTCTTTACTACAACTTCGTTGCTTTGACAATCAGATATGATTCCAAACATACTATTTAACCTTTTGAAACATAACATTTGAGTGTTAAATCGTTTTGTATATTGAATGTTTATTTGAGGAAAAAAAAAATTCAACTATTACAACAAATAACTGGAATGTTATTATATTAGAGAGATTGAGGAAGCTTAGACGCCTTTATCTTTTATAAAATAATTATAAAATGCGTTCCTGTATTAAACACTTTTTGAATTGTCTGTGTTTGACTTTATTTTTATTAGTCATTTCTTTAACTCATAACAAATATTTTTTACATAACCTGAACATGTATAAAAAAAATGAATCAACACCTATTATTGATTAAACATTTCCTAAATACTAATATAATTAAAAAGTAAGAAATAATTTAAAAGAAAACAACTTATATTGTAAATAATGCATTATTTAGGCTTGTTTCCAAAACAACTTAACTAGTTTTTTTAACTATTCATATACATGGTTCTTATTCTAAAGTTGCGAAGGATGATATTACAAGGAAATTGTGAAGGATGATGTTAAAAGGAAATTGTAATAAGTTTATTCTCTTAGTGTGAGCTAGATGAATTTTAATTCTCAATTGAGATTTTTGTCACATTAATTTATACATCAATGGCATCCATGTCTTATATTTTTTACATTAACCATGTTCTTCTAATATATATTAACTTCGATGCTTGGGTTAGAGTAGGTCTTGGTAGGTAAAGATTTATTAAGTACCAAAAGTTGACTCTTATAAAAAAAAAGGGGAAGACATTTTTCTAGTTCAAATTGTTGTGTTATAAATTGATATGTTTTAAATTTAATTTATTGTTTTGTTCCTCTGTTTAATGTGTAATTAAATAACATCATTCAAAAACGTTATACTTATACAACATTTTTACTTTTGAATATTACATGATTAAAAATCTTCTTTCATTAAATACCAACTTTTTTCACGCACTTTTTCTTGATTGTCATTAATCATAAATATGCTAAAGAATTTTACTCCATGTCTAAATATGTCCAATTATCTTCTCTAACTTATCTTCACTTATTTGTTTTTATATTCTTTTTCAATGAAATTAGGTTACTAGATTTACATATATTTATGTAAATATAAATTATAAACAATAATAAATTTATAGGAGCATCTCATTGAAATTGATTTACTTTTTAACTTATATTTTTATATAATTTTTAAAAATCAAATTAAAATTTTATTGAAGATTTCCAAATGTTATTACAAATAAAATAAAGCACTGCATTGAAAACAAAATATATATTTTTTAAATAATGAAACAAAAAAGTTGAATGAATGAAATATATATTTTTAAATTAGTATACAATTTCAAATTAAATTCTTCATGGGTTTAATATGTGGTCAACGCAACTGAAATTCTAGCTACCATATTTTTTTGTTTACGTATACGCGCCTCTCTCACATGGTAAATGAAAAACGATTCCAATTTAGAAAAAGTAATAATCGTAATTACCATTTTTAATGAAGGTTTTACCACGAAGGTGAACGAGAGAAACGCGTACAATTGTGATTGGGCGCTTATTTTCACTTGGATTCCACTGATTCCATTTCCATTTTCATTTTCATTCCCATTTTGTATTTCGAAGGTCTTCTCTGCTATTTCTGGTATCAGTGCTCAGCCATGGAGGGCGCGGTGGATCCTTCTCGGAGGTTCATGAAAGACGTGAAGCGTGTGATCATCAAAGTTGGCACCGCGGTGGTCACTCGCGAAGAAGGAAGGTTAGCGGTTGGAAGATTAGGAGCTCTGTGCGAGCAGATTAAGCAACTCAACTCTCTCGGATACGACATTATACTTGTCTCCTCCGGCGCCGTCGGTATTGGCCGCCAAAGGCTACGTTTCCGTAAATTAATCAACAGCAGCTTCGCCGACCTTCAGAAACCCCAACTCGAACTCGACGGCAAGGCCTGCGCCGCCGTTGGACAGAACAGTCTCATGGCTCTATACGATACGCTGTTCACTCAGGTAAGTAAATATTTGTAATTACTATTGCATTCGTTAGCAGTCACGTTCATCAACAAAATTTGGATTCAGTTTAGAGGATATTGATTTCGATTTAGAATTACAGTTTTACTTTGACAATATTTTTCGTCTTGCACTAAAAATTTTGTGTGTGAGAAACTGAAATTTATTAGGAGAATAACACTAGCATCTAAATTTTAATTTTCGTTTCGCGGTTTCAGCTCGATGTGACATCGGCTCAGCTTCTTGTGACGGATAACGATTTTCGAGATAAGGATTTCAGGAAGCAGCTTACTGAGACTGTGAAATCGCTGTTGGCGCTGAAGGTTATTCCGGTGTTCAATGAGAACGATGCCGTTAGTACCAGGAAGGCTCCCTATGAGGTTTGTTGACAACATTACCTAATTTGTTCGTGGAACCGATGAAAGAGTTTAAATGTGTTCTTCCTAGTTGGTGGCATGATATGATCGAGGTTCGACCTACAAGAAAAATACCTAGGTCCGATTTGGACAATTTTCTGCTACTTATAGGAAATGAAAATAAGAAGCTGACTTTCGTAAGTCAAGATTGACTTAAACACACTTTAATTGACTCTTATTTAACTCTGATTTTAATTTATGCATAAATTTTAACATATGAGAGACGATTAATTTCATTTTATCTTTTTGGTTTCTTCTCCTATGAGTATTTAGATTGAGTTGTTTAATGTTGTGTTAGACTTGAATGTTGATTCTGTATCCAAGGATTATTTCCTGAACATTTTAGTTGGAATTCTGTTCACTGGCATATACCCCTCCCTCTCATTTTATTTGTCACTTTAAAATATCAAAAGGTTTAATTATTTTTTTTTATAATATCATCAAGCATAAATACACCACTAAATGTAGCTATAACTGTGCAGTGTAGTTAATCATCTATGAAATAAGAGTTTTTAGTTGTTAGATAAGATTATTTTATCACGGGAATAGGTGTTATGAATTATTGTTAGATGTGTGTATTACATGAGAGGGAGGGAATAACAACTTTTATATAGGAAATAAAACTTTTTTTCTCCCTTCAGCAGAATTTTACTTGTTTCATTTTGGCTTGAAAGTTTCTTTTGGAGTCTGCTATCTGGATTGATTGCTTTATTCTTTTCATTTCTATCTAGCTAAGTACATTAAGTATTGTTAGCCCATTTTTTGGTGCAGGATTCTTCTGGTATATTTTGGGATAATGATAGTTTATCTGCTTTATTAGCCTTGGAGTTAAAAGCCGATCTCCTTGTTTTGTTGAGTGATGTAGAAGGTCTTTATAGTGGCCCTCCAAGTGACCCACATTCAAAGCTTATTTATACATATAACAAGGAAAAACATCAGAATGAAATTACTTTTGGCGACAAGTCTAGAGTGGGAAGAGGCGGAATGACTGCCAAAGTAAAAGCTGCGGTTCATGCAGCTGAAGCTGGCATTCCTGTTGTTATTACCAGGTGCACTATTACACCATATTACTGAGAAATATAATAACACTATATTTCTGAGAAAGATTATTACTTTGAAGCATCTTTTATCAGTGCCGTTTTCAATTAGAAATAGGTTAGTTATGTCTTGACATTTAAACAGACTGTTTCATTAAACCACAAGCAATTTGGAAATGGAAAATTGATTAAATGGCTTGCACTTGCCTGCTTCTTTACTCCTTATCCTTTCAATTTCTTTTCTTTTGGTCTTTTTGTCCACCACTTGTTTTGAGTTTGTAAATCTAAATGAAAATGGTGTGCATGCCCACATAGAGAATGAAAAAATCACTTAATGAGATCCCTCCTTTACTTTTTCATTTGTTGTTCTGGTCCAAGAAAACTATGAGATCAAGTGTTATAGGTAAACTTACTATATTGATGATCTTCTGTGCGAGTTGGTTTGTCCCTGTTTTTGTTTCTATCACATTTTTTCTATCACATTTTTTCTTTCTCCTTACAGTGGTTTTGCAGCTGAGAATATCATTAATGTTCTCCAAGGACAACGTATAGGAACTCTCTTCCATAAAGATGCACATGAGTGGGCCCAAGTAAAAGAGGTTGATGCACGTGAGATGGCAGTTGCAGCCAGGGAATGTTCCAGAAAGCTCCAGGTATCTTCACATTTATAAAATGTGACAAATCATGGATATTACTTAGATGTTAGTGAAGCAATTCTGATGTTTTAATTTCACTTTGCAGGCCTTATCTTCAGAGGAAAGGAAACAAATTTTACTTAAAATAGCTGATGCCCTGGAAGCAAATGAAAAAATAATCAGGATTGAAAATGAAGCTGATGTTACTGCTGCACAAGAAGCAGGATATGAAAAATCCTTGGTGGCTAGGCTAGCTTTAAAACCTGGGAAGGCAAGAAAGTCTCTTCTAGAAGAAATTATCCATATTTTAACAAACTGAAGAATTTATGATGATAAACTATGATAACTGACAGATTGCAAGTCTGGCGAACAACATGCGAATTATTGCCAATATGGAAGATCCAATTGGTCGAGTATTAAAACGTACTGAGGTAATGGGAAGTTGATCTGGAAATATATAGTTTAGATCATTGTATTAACAGCATATTCCAATCTTTGTTCTAAACTAAGTATTTTGTTGTGTCTTAAGCATGAACAAATTTCTGTTGGACACTCGTAATTGCACGAAATTTTTTATATATTGATATGTAAGGCTTCTGACAGCTACTCTTTTATTCAGCTTTCCGATGGGCTAATTTTAGAAAAGACATCATCTCCTTTGGGAGTGCTCCTAATTGTTTTTGAGTCACGCCCTGATGCTCTTGTACAGGTGAATTAAACTTTTTTCATCTTTTATTTTTCTATTTTCACCTTTGGTTTAAACTTGGTTAAGTACTTCAATTTTCCGGCGGGCTCTCCCCATTTAACTCTGTACTCGGTGTTTGGCATTTACGTTACATTCATTTGTTATCCTTGTTTACTTCTACTTATAATATCAGGCTTTGAAGGTCTTAGGGAATATCTATTTACCAAATGATTGAGTTTTCAAATGAGCTTTATGATATCATGACCATGAAAAATTAACTGAGATTCATATGCTCCTTAGCAGTAAGAGTTGAAAGTACCTGCATAATGAAAAAAAGTGGAACGTTTTAATGCATAGACATTAGATAAGACATACGATCTTTTTGTATTTTGATTCACTTCCTTCTAGTAATAATATACTTCCTTGACATGTAATTTTCCATAATCTTGAAAATTGTTGTCCCAAATGACTGATTGAATATAATTTTTGACAGCCATATTTTTAATTACTGATGTTTCTCTATGCCAATGTATTGCAACAGGGTGGTATGCCGGGGTCATGAATTTCTCATTTCATATTGTCCCCATTCATTAGGAGCATCATATTTTTTACTTCTATTATGTTTTATTTTCCTTTTTTTTTTTACTTTTATGCATAGGTTTGTAATTTATTAAATTAAGTTTTTTTTTTACACTTGTCACTTTTGATCTGTAATGAGATTAATGTTATGGTATGGATGAGGTTTTGGAGCTTAAAGCAGTTTTCTTATCTTTGTATTATATGCTGTTTATTTACATTTTAGTGGTAATTTATTATCATCTGTACAGATAGCTTCATTGGCAATCCGAAGTGGGAATGGGCTTCTCTTGAAAGGTGGCAAAGAAGCTAAGCGATCAAATGCAATTTTGCACAAAGTTTGGTTCCAAATAAATTAATCTCTAAACTATTTCCTGTTTAAATTTGATTTGTTCAAAGTCGCCATTAATCAAATATTTATGGGGTGATTCTGTATGCCTGAGATGCAGGTAATTATTGAGGCCATACCAGATAATGTTGGTGGAAAACTTATAGGACTTGTGACCTCAAGGGAAGAAATCCCTGAGCTACTTAAGGTGAATTAATTAGTGAAGCTTGATTTCATTTTATACACTAATTCCCCTTAAGCATTGGCACCTTCTTGTTGAACTTTCAGCTGGATGATGTAATTGATCTGGTAATTCCAAGAGGGAGTAACAAACTTGTTTCTCAGATCAAGAGTTCAACTAAAATTCCTGTTTTAGGTCATGCTGGTAAGACCATTATGCAATGTTTAATAGTTGAGCTTTTATTCTCTTCAATTTGTACTGTATAATTTTTTGGTCCTTTATGCAATTAAGTCCTTTATTTTTAAATCAAACAAATTAGGCCTGCTGCTAACTTTTTTCTACCTAAGACCATCAAATTCGTCTTCTCTGCTTAATCTTCTCAAATTAAATTTTTTAGATCATCTTCTACTCAAAATTCAGTATTCAAAGCAAAACAAATTTCGCATAAATATATATATATATATATATATATATATATATATATATATATATATATATATATATATATATATATGTATATAATTTTTTCCTTCAACCCATAATCTTGTATAGTGTAAAATCCTCTAAATTATCGTACTTTTTTAGATGCTTAATTGCACTTTTAGTCCCCCAGTTACAATACCAGGACTTGGACGAGCAACATTACAATTAAGCCCGTTTTTTTCATAAATTTCTGCCTTTAAAAATATTATTCCCTAACTAAAATCCATCATAACTTTCTAAATATCAGGAAATAAAATAATAATGAGTTTTAGTTGAAAATATTTGACACAAGGAAATTTTGCTGAATTTAAAAATAAAATGTAGTTGGTTTGAATAAAATCTGAGAGATCAAAACCTTACATCCCAAACTTAATGGGCCAATATACTGTATAAGCGGTGCTTGTTATGGTGTGGTAAACCATATAACTATTTCATTTTTTGGACTAATGAGCTGTGCTATCACTAAACCAGATGGAATTTGCCATGTCTATGTTGATAAGTCTGCTAATGTGGAGATGGCAAAGCGGATTGTATTAGATGCAAAAATTGATTATCCGGCAGCCTGCAATGCCATGGTAAACTAAATGCACTAATTACTCTTCAAGATTGGTAAAGCATTATCGGCTGTATATAACTTCTGTTTTTAAATTTCAACTTCAGGAAACACTTCTTATCCACAAGGATTTGATAGAGAAAGGTTGGCTTAATGATATCATTCTTGACCTTCGAACTGAAGGTATGATTTCTAGCCACCGTTCCTCTTATTCTGACGTTTTTCAACTACATCTAGTGCACGTACTTGGAATACTTAACAAAACTGAATTTTATTAAATGGATAATTAGGATCTATGTAGTATGTTTTCTTGAAATGCCATCAATAATCCTCTAACACTAATTGAAATTTATTAGGACTCAATTATTTGAATTCACTTTCTCTTTTATGAGTTTTACTTAATAATTTCATGATTTTCAATAAATGTCAACCAAGTGTATTTGAATGTGATAGAGTGTATTGCTAGCACTTCTGTTTCTTGAATTCTCTTTAGCAAGTTATGGTGAGAAGATAAACATCAATGCAACTTGATCTTCATAGTGCTAATGCTAACTTGCAGTAATGCTAGGTTGATTTACATTACAGGGCTAGTTCCTGGATCCAAGTTATTGTGGACAAGTTCTACCTTTTTAATGGTTTCGAGTTTGTCTACATATTATCTAACCTGTGAATATTTCTAAAATGGGCATTCCTGTTTAACAAACTTTGTTGTTTCAAAAAGACCTTGGTAACATTGAATTGTAAATGTTGATTAAGAATTAATATATAAACTGTGTTACTTATTTTTTGCTTTTGTCGATTCAAAAATATTCTAGCAATTAAAATGATCTTTTAGGCAATTTAGAACTGAAATGCAGCTCCGAGGTTTAGTCAGTTGTCCTTTTATGGACGCCAGTTTACATCCTTACTAGACTGGTGAGTTATGTAATTGAGGGTTCATTTAGGTACAAAGTATACCAACTTTAAGATATCATCTTTTATGGTGTTTGGAACGACTAAAGTATGTAGATTTATGCAGGCGTTATATTATATGGAGGACCTGTGGCAAGTTCTCTGTTAAATATTCCACAAGCACATTCATTTCATCATGAGTACAGTTCGCTGGCTTGCACCGTCGAAATTGTGGATGACGTGTATGCAGCTATCGATCATATAAATCTATATGGAAGGCACGTCGTCGTTTTCTGCTTGATAGGAAACATGTTGAAATATATTCTTGCTTTCATTTGTCTTCGCTGTTCTCCATTTCAGTTGACATCTATGATAGTGTAGCGAACTTAGATGGCAGAGTATCTCATCTTCGGTTTTTTTATGGCAGTGCACATACTGATTCCATCGTTACTGAAGATAACGAAGTAGCTACTGTGTTTCTACGCCAAGTAGACAGGTAACTTTTGAAATATCTTTCTTTTTTTATTTAACAATAAAAATTTCACGGAAATAATATAAAATATTTCTCGCTTAATTCACTATTTTGCCGCTTCTTATTCTATACGATTTGACAAAGTTGCTCATGTAAATATTAAACAAACATTTTCTTTAAATTATTCACTTCTTTCCAAGAAGAATCAACACATGGGTGCAATGGCATTTATGTTAATATTGTTCGTCTTGTATTGGCAGTGCTGCTGTTTTTCACAATGCAAGCACCAGATTCAGTGATGGGGCACGATTTGGACTAGGCGCAGAGGTAGAAATACTGTTTGCATTTTATAATCAATCTTTTCATTGTGGTTGTTGATTTAGTATGTAATTCCCTTTTGGATGAATAGGTTGGAATTAGTACAAGCAGGATTCATGCTCGAGGTCCAGTAGGAGTTGAGGGATTGTTAACAACAAGATGGTATGAGCTGATGGTCAATTTATACTGATAAAATTACTACAATCAATTTTTTCAGTCATTCATTTGAGAGTTGTCACTGATAGTGTACACCGCATCTTAAATATCAAAATCACAGAAAGTAGCCAAATTAAAGATGGAATATATCTTATAAGGCTACTCTAGAGTTTAGAATACGTTCTAAGCCATGCATGACTCTTGAATTTCATCACAAACAATCATTTTATAATAAACTTCCATGTATGTGGTGCTTCCTTCGTGATTTACGTACTGTCTTTTGCCTTCTGCATACGCAGGATACTAAAAGGAAGGGGACAAGTGGTAGATGGTGATAGAGGGGTTGTCTACACCCACAAAGACCTTGCAACTTAATTTTAGTGGTGCTTTCATTCCTTTTGTAGTTTTTTCGTTTGTATTTTTATCACAGTAGAGAACGGCATTTGTATGGTTAAATAACACGGGGTAATTTGTACCATTTGCTTGTTCCTTTCCGTCTAGAATCTTTACTGTCAACAATTATGGTCCACAATGGAATCCATTTGTTGCTCTGTTTAACGATTCTTGAATGACTACAATTCAATTTAACGTTAATTGGATGATTACAATTTCAATTTGAGTTATTTTTTAGATGTACGATGCTATTCTTCCACTTGAGACGGAACCCCTGGCATCCCAGGTTGGAATTGGTTAAAGTGCGATTCCTATGCCAACCAACAGTTCATAGTGATCGTAAAAGTAATAATTTATTACATTGTGAAGAATTGCATAGAGAAATTATCGATTTGCACTTGACTTATCAGAAACCATCATGCTAATTCGTTAAGATAAGCAAAAAGGGTTTAATGAATATTTATAACTGCAATTTTTTAAAACGAAAAGTATTAGTTTATAACAAGTAGAGAATTCATAAGTTTCTAAAAGAAAGGTTGATAAACACTGTGAAGGCATGCAACCAACATAAACAAACAATTTTCTCCAACAAACTTGTTGCATCTAATAATTAACAAAACACTGCCAGATTTTAAATTATTGCATCTAAATCAAATCAGCCAACACTTACACGCATAATCTACCCTCAATAGCTAATGGGAGCAGCGCTACAACTAAACCACAAAGATAAAATCTTTCCGTATTGTTTCCTTCAAATTGTATAAGCAAATGATTACACAAAATTTCAGCCACGACCATACGTTCGTCAAATTAAACGACTGCGGTAAGCACAGAAGGAGACGTGAAGGCTCATGCTTGAACGAAGCTCTTGAGCTTATTCAGCCACACCAAGTACTCTTTACTGTCCTTGTTGATCATGTACTCATGCAAGAAATTGGTTGTGCTAGGTTTGATTCCTCTGATTTCCAAATACCTATGGAAAGACTTCTGCAGATTCTCATCCAAGTCCCTGCACACGACAATAAAACACAGCAAGTTCAATCATACAACACCTTACCACAACAACAAACAAAAAGTAATTTTTTCAAAGAGTTACAGAAAGAAGAACGTACTGGAAGTCTGGTCCCTCGTACGCGATTTGATCCTCGGTATGATCAGGATTCTTAACAGACAAACTGTCAATAACAATCTCATCAGGGTAACCCACACAGTTAAACTCCAGATAGGGTCCACCCTTCTTGTAAACACTGACCGAAAGTGGAATGCTAGACTGAGGAGCTCTTTCACTCTCATTATCATCGTCGTCGTTATTTCCTTCCCCAGTAACCAAATCAGGCATGTGAACCTCTACCTTAATTTCCTCATCTTGGTACGTTCTCTCCAGCGTTATAGTCTGATGTCCGGGGCTATCAATTATTTTAAAAGGAAAATTACTCGGAACCCCTTCCTCCTATCGGCCAAATCAACTTTCAGTACAAAAACACTCTCAAAGATAAAACGCAATAGTTATTATCATGTATGAAATGGAAAACAATGAAGAGACTCACTGCGTTGTGATCGTCTGTTTCCTGGGCGCATTCGATTTCGGATTCGATGACTCGGAGAAGGTTCTCATCGGAGGTTGGTTTCTTCTGAGCAGCTGCAGAAGAAAAGTGAGACTTCGGAACAAACGAATCATTGTGGTGGTTGATGGCAGTGAAAATTAAGGTGCGGTGACCGAGGTGGTTATTCTTCGTCAATTGACCCGCCACAGCAAGAGCCCTCGCAAAAGAACCCGACTTACGAAGAATTGAGTTGAACGCCATAGCCAAACACGGAAGGGTTTTACTAGGGTTTTAGAATGTCTGAGGAATGGGAAATATTTTTAAGACATTTTAAAGTTATATAGCTCGAGCTATCTTAACACCCAACTCTAAATCTGGGTCCGTTTCTGTTGGGTCAGCCCAATAACGGATACCCGAAATTCGACCCATTTAAATGGCAATTTTGTTTTTTTCACCACCATACTTTCCTTCTGCATCCCATAAATATGAAAATCCTCATTTTGCTCTTCTGATTTAAAGTTTTTTTTTTCTTTCAAATTTTAAAATCTGAATGCTTAAGAAATTGTGTAATATGGAAGCTAAATGGTGTTTTTTCACATTATATAGTACCAAAGTCAAAAGTCTCCTTCAAATTGAATAATTTATAAGTCATTTTTTTTTACATAGAAAAGCTTTTGGGTTTCGAAAAATATTTTTTTCTTTTTGGATTACTCGATCTCAAAGTAATTTTTTCTATAAAAAAAGGTTTTGAATTGTATGTAAAATGTATAATGTATAATTCAACTTGAAACTATTGGGAATAACTTTTGCACCAACCCAAAATCTATTTGTGTTTCCTCGTAAATATGTTATTTTTATTCTTTCCTTTCAAAGCAAACCCAACCATTACGAAAACCCTAGTTATGCAGCAATCCTTTTTTAAGATTGTCACTCGAAATAGAGATTTCAATATTATTCTTCAAGTGTTTTTTCCGAATAAGGGGTGCCAAGAACAAGAATTAAGCCCAAATATATATTTGGGCCTACGATTAGGAGTTCGGCCCAATAAGAGGTGCCGGGAATTTGCCCTATTTAAACGCCCCGATTATCGGTGAAATTTGTTTTCCCGCTCTGAAAACCCTAACTACCTCTGAGACTGAGTTGAACTGGGAAGGGAAGCAAGAACGAATGGGGCAGAAACAGCGAGCAAGTTCTTTCGAAGCGACAGTCGACATCGAAGCGAAGAAACGACGACGTGTCGGTATCGCAGCGATAGGTGAGTTTCACTTATTTTGTTGAATTCTTCATTTCATGGTGCTGCGACGTATATGAATATTTTGGTCGGGTTTTGTAGATGATGGAGTTGAGGCCAAAGATTGCATCACAATCTACCTAGGTATGCTTAAAATACGCGATAATTTTGTCATGTTGCTATGTAGTTATTGATTTGGATGGTTACAGTGTGACTTGAGTTTGGGGTGGTCGAAGGTGGTTCCTCTGAAAATGGGTTGCTGACCTTATGATTTTTCTAATTATGTGTGGGATGACTCTTTTCTTGGCAATAACCTCTTTTGAGCTTAGTTTGCTAAGTGCTGGATGTTGCTAATCAATTTCTGCTCAAGTTCGTTTATGTGGTCTTTAGTGCTCTTTAGTTTCTCTGCTCATTTCTTCGAGTTGCTTGTCAGTGTGCTGTAACTCTGCCGCTGCGATGTATACTATAATTTTAGTATTTATTTAATGTCTGCTACTATTGTACAGTTTCAAGCAAGGAAGAATTTGATGCTCCAGAAAGCTTTGTCATTAATCCTGTTGATTTGAATAACCATTTTCATGAGGATGGAAAAATTTATGGCTACGAGGGTTTGAAGGTTGGATTCATTTTTAACAACAGGAAATTCATTTATTTAAAAATAACTGTATTTTAATGTTTTATGTGGTACGGTATCTTATTTTCTTCAGCTGTTTTGAATTTGTTTTACAGATTACCATCTGGATTAGCAGCATATCTTTTTATGCATATGCTGATATTTCATTTCTAAGTTCATCTGATGTAAGTTCCGAAATTTTTTAAAATTTTGAGTAGTGGGAAAAATCAGATGTATGTTCAGAATTTTCTTTTGTTATGCATCAAGCATCGTGATTGACTTTTTCTTTTTAATCTGTTCAATTTTTTAAGCGAGGCAAAGGCATCACAGATCTAAAATCTGCTCTTCAGGTATGCATCAATATCACCTGGGTGACGATTAACACCTTGTACTCTGTCATGACATTGCCACTTGTTTATTATTTTTGTGTAGACAATTTTCGCTGAGACTCTTGTTGATAGCAAGGATGAATTCCTTCAAAAATTTATGGTGGATTACGATTTTGTTAGGTATTTTGTCCTTATTATGCTGTTCATTCAACACAAAAGCAACACACTTGCCATGCACAGTTTTCTTTCCTTAGTAATGTTTGGAAATTGATTTATAGAATTGGAGGGTTGTGGATGATCTTTTTAATTGACTTGCAGAACAAACATCTCAGAGGGAGAAGTTTTGAAGCACAAACCTTTCAAGGGGAACATTTGTGATTCTAATCAGCATACAGATTCATCTGCTTCAAATGTTGAGGTTTTAATTTACATTTAGGCTCAATGTATTGCTCCTTGGTCAAAAGTTAGGTAGGCTGTATGATTATCTAAAACAAATGTTTTCTAAAGTTCTAGTGCATTTTTGTGAAGTCTCAAGGAAATTCTGTTTCACTACATTGAAGGAGTGGAATACGTAATCGGCCTATGTTAATGTGTCATAATGCTGAATTGCTGATGGTGGTTTATAATAACGCCATTCTTCTGGAAAACCTGCATGTCTTGTCAATTAAATTTTCTCCTTTCTTGGCATTAATAGATTAAGCTAAAATGATTATTGGAAAGTGAACTGTACATGCCCACCTATCTGTGATTGTTATTCGTAATTTTCGCAAAATCTTCAGCTGAAAATTTTGATGGTTCTTTTTGTGAAAGTTCATCAAAGAAGTCCTGTGTCACACTTGTCTGTGGTGTTTACATTTTCTGGTCACCCATTGGCCTGATGCGCTTAGCATGTGACACTTGATATGCATATTTTAGGGACATTTTGTGAAGATGAATGACATTTTTATGTCTAACTTCTGGGCCAGGTTGTCCGTTTGCTGGCAGGAAACATGGCTACTGGGCAACTTTACAGTCATATAATACCCCTCACACTACTACTTGTTGATGGTAATTTTCACGTATTATACTACTTTTTATGCCCTTGTTACAAATTGTTTAGATTGCATGTTGATGTAGCTGATATATTTTTACCTTGTTTGCCGTGTAGGAAGCAGTCCTATTGATGTTACTGATTCACAGTGGGAGCTGTATGTTGTGTGTCAGAAGACAATTGATAATCAGGGAGAGATCCAATGTAGGTTGATTGGTTTTGCTGCTCTTTATCGATTTTATCACTATCCTGATGATTCCAGATTGCGACTAAGTCAGGTTTGTAGGATGCTGGACATTCCGTAAATTTTGTTATACACTCAAAATCAGTTATAACTTTTAACATGCTCTTAAAATTCTCTCAAATGCTTCTTTTTGACGGTAACCGCTGTTGATGGCAGATACTGGTATTTCCTCCGTACCAGCACAAGGGTTATGGTCGATTCCTTCTAGAGGTGCTTTATGACGTTGCAATAGCTGAAAATGTTTTTGATTTCACCGTAGAAGAGCCACTAGATGACTTCCAACATGTCCGCACTTGTCTTGATACCCTTCGCCTGCTTCGTTTTGACCCAATTCAGAATGTAGTCACCAAAGCTGTTTCCCTTCTAAAGCAAGGAAAGTTATCAAAGAAAGCACATTATCCTCGACTTTTGCCTCCTCTCAGTGCTGTGGAGGATGTAAGGAAAAGTCTGAAAATTAACAAGCAACAGTTTCTCCAGTGTTGGGAGGTTTTGATCTACATTGGCCTTAATCCTGTTGACAAGTACACGGAGAACTTTGTTAGTATTATTTCCAACCGTGTTAAGTATGATATCTTAGGGAAAGATTCTGGGACCTCTGGGAAGCAACTTGTTGATGTACCAAACGATGATAATCAGGAGATGTCATTTGCCATGTTCAGGTCAGAGCCCAACGAAGCTAGTAATACTGTGCAAATGGATGACAATCAGGCTAATCAAGAAGAGCAACTCCAGAAGTTAATTCAGGAAAGGGTTGAACAAATCAAGTTGATTGCGGAAAAGGTGACCCTGCATCTTGGGAATAAAGCCGAGTAATTGGTTTTACTGTGGACCAACTATAGTTTGTATTTGTGGACAATCACTCAGTAAGCATTTGGGTTCTTTGTTGTAGCCTTTATTTTATGATTCTTCTGTTGTAGGTTGTGAAGGACCAGTGATCTATTGATCTGTAATTACTGAGTTACTGAGATTAACCACAGCAAAGTCGATTGATTGACATTCAGGGGAGAGATTGTCCACTTCTAATACGTCTTACTCGTACTTTTTTTACCTTTGCAAATTATTTTCATCGCTGAAAATCATGACACTAATTTTAAGATATACAAAGAGTAGAGGTCGCCAAAGTAGGTCTTAATTATCTTTTAGTCATTAGTTTAATTCTTTATTCAAGTCAGCGGGTTGACTTTTACATAAATATTATTTAGTATCAATATAATGTTTGGCTGCAATTTTATTATTTAAAAGCTGTAATAAGGTGAAATGAAGTTCTAAGAATAAAAGGAAGTTATTTGGCAGTCAACACTTTCAAAATTACTTTTTGAAGTTATTTTACTCATTCTATTAAGAGTTTTTTTAATGTCCCTTTAAAGAGAATTTAAAAGTTAGGCTTAACGTAAAGAAGTTTGGTTTGACCATTTATAGGGGAAGAATTTTTCGTCCGAAGCATTTGTTTACTTTTACATTAGATATATTAATTAAGAAACACTTCAATTGAAAATTTGTTTTAGAAAATAAATTCGTCTAAATATACGAGGGTGTGTACACAGTATAATCGAAGTATAGAGGCGAAAAGTAATTTTACTATAAAATAATCTAATCTAATAATACCTGAGTAAGTGCTGGTGTCAAGAAAATTGTTTGGTTTGTCCTGATTATCCATGTAATTGCGGATCTGGATTTGTTAATGTCTCTATTTAAGCTACCCATTAATTAAAAGCTATTCTTGACTAGAAAAATAAATTATCATTTTTTTGTCGAATAGAAAATAAATTCGCTACCACCCAAAGCGTCATACACTCTCACCCAAGTTAAATCATCACCAATTATTTTGTCTTTTGCTCTTTCTGTCACTTTCCTTTATTTTTCATAAAGCAATGCCTCGTATTACTTTTTAAAACGTTTTTGTGGGAAGTTTATATGTGTAGCATTTTCATTTGTGGTGAGCAGGAAAAATTGCTGCAATAATGAAATCATGCTCCACTTCCATCCACCGTGTTGAAAATTTTCTAATATAGACAAACATAAAGGCAAGGCCGTACAACCAAAAGTTCCTGTTCTTGTTATGTGACATGACATGACTTCAGACACACTTATCCACAAATTTAGGGGCCAGGCATGTGCGCAAACGTACCACAATCTCTGGCGAAAAATAATTCTGTATAACTACTTTAGTAGAAAATAAATAAATAATTCTCAAATAAGGTGTACATTTCTGTATAAAAGGAATCAAGTTTGATTTTCCTTCACTAGGGTAAACAAATTATCCAAATTAAAATGATCTAAAAGGAGATACGACTTAATTTGTACGATACATGAATAAATGCCCCTCACCATGTTACCCATGTTTATGTAATGCATTGTACTTGGTTAGTGAAAAAGAGAATATGCATATTTAAATATATATTTAGGAGTAAGTAACAGTATTGAGAAATTAATTTTTAAAATAAAATAGAAATATCACTTTTTTTCCTAAAACTTTATCCAATGACAAAAAAGAAACCCTATTGCAACCTCAATCAAGCTGATGCATAAAAATCGAAACTTGCAGTAACTTTTATTTCGAAGGATAAGATGAGTAGGAATTCATTAATAAATTATGCTCACAATTATTTCAAAAGATATTTTGGCAGTAATTTATGGTCCCTCCATCACATGGTTCTGTTCTGCCAGTAGATATAGGCCTCACTCACTCGTTCGACCCCATAATATATATATATATATATATATATATATATATATATATATATATATATATATATATTTTTTTTAT